>Ga0123342_1008921_pt1 | contig 12311 bp, 15 predicted proteins | sample Turbeawhitnodule_FD_89960 | JGI IMG/M metagenome (GOLD analysis project Ga0123342, IMG submission 89960) | Root nodule microbial communities of legume samples collected from Mexico - Turtle bean Mexico white nodule | ecosystem: Host-associated > Plants > Roots > Nodule | place: Mexico: Nepantla... | reverse complement strand
GGAGTTTTAACGAAGTCTTCAAAATGATTAAGAAGGCTGGTGGCAACCAGAGGTGGAACATTGAGTTCCGTCGACAGATTACAGAAGTACATGTACACAGTTGAAGCGCAGATGAACATTGTTCTGTGACTTCAAGTGGGAGATTGTTGGGTATGAAGTCAAGACCAATAGGGTTGGGCTGACTAGACACCATGTTTAGTAAGTGTGCTTAATCATTGTACACAGTTGAAGCGCAGGTGAACATTGTTCCGTGGCTTCAAGTGGGAGATTGTTGGGTATGAAGCTAAGTCCAATTGGGTTGGGCTGACTAGACACATGTTTAGTGAGTGGGCTTAATCATTGTGTCACTTTTATAATCTCTATTTAAAGAGATCATTGTACTTGTAATTGGTGTGCAACAGGATAGAATGAAAACCTAATAGTTGCCCGTGTGGATGTAGGTTGTAGTTAGTGACCGAACCACGTTAAATCTTGTATCGTTTATTTTTCTGCAGTTGATTCGTGATTGTGTATGTTGCTTTCGTGTGCGTTTTTCTCATCACTGGATTGGGAATCATCAGTGGAAGGAAGGTACCATGGAAGAACATGAGAACCATCAAGAAACTTGGATAACATTAACCCATTAATTTTGGTGAGAATTTGATGTTTTCACAAAAGAAGGTTTTCATCGTTAAACTTGAAAGAAAATCAAAATAGTGAAGTAATGAATGGAGATAGCTATTTTTGGATAAGAGAACATATATAAAGACAAAGACATGATAAAAAAAAAAAAACTCTAACTCATGATATCATGTAAAGGTTATCATAGAGATAGAAAAAAAACACAAAGAAAGGGGAGAAAAAAAATATCTGTATATATTATGATAGAGAATACAATTTATATAGAAAATATATACATGACATGATACCTATGCATACTCTACATATGATCTACATCTTCAACAACAATTCACTACTACGTATTATCTACATCTTCAACAACAATTCACTACGAAAACTTCCATTTCTTAAAATAATTACTTATTTAAGGTCTTATTCCGTAAAATTTTACCACTTTTTTTTTCAATAATAAACTATTCATAGATATGGATTATATATATTAGAAAAATCACTTTAATGGTAATTATTCCTAATTCACATTAATCGTGATATGTGTGGGGACTATCTCAACTATAACCTGATAAGACTTAAATGTAACTTATAAAATTGTGTTAGATTTTAAGTTTAAAATATAATTTTGTTATATTAATTAAAGAATTAGTTCAATTTGTAAGATCATATTAAAATCTATCCTATATTTGTATTTAGGCCACCTGCATTTATCAGACTCTAAGAAAACATCATGACTATGAAGGAAAATACACGGAAATCATTTTAATTATTAATGAAATAGAAAAACTATAAAAAATGCTTCGAGTATTATATACTTCCATGCTATATATTACCTTGTGTTTTGGATACTGTTGTAGCCTTATAAAGTATAATAGTAACAAGCAATGAGAGTGTTTGGTTTAAAACTTAACGAGAAAAGTTGAAAATAAGTAGTAGAAGAGTATTATATGTTATGACATTCCAAGAAGTTTATCAAATTACAAAGAATTCAACCTTTTGTTCTATGACAAAATTCATTATTATTATTGGAGATCCCACATCGACTAGAGATTAGAGTCTTTCATTGTATATAAGTGGGTGCAAACTTCAACCCTATGAGCCGGTTTTATGGGGTTATTACAAAGTGGACTTTAAGCCGACTTTAAGCCTAACTCAACCCCATAAAACCGGCTCATAGGGTTGAAGTTTGCACTCACTTATATACAATGAAAGACTCTAATAACCCCCATAAAACTGGCTCATAGGGTTGAGGTTTGCACCCACTTCCACTTATATATAATGAAAGACTCTAGTCGATGTGGGATCTCCAACAATTATCTTTGAGAAATTATGGAAAAAAGAAAATATGAATAAGTATCCAATTTTCTAGTGGAAGAATGGTTAATGAGAGCCAGACTTCTCATATGAGAATTTTATCTAAGTTTAAGTAAAGCTTTAATCAGATTCTAGTTTTTTTTTTTTAATTATCTCTATCATACAGCTTCATTGTTTTCCGGAAGAGCAAATATAATATTTTATGTAAGGTTGATTTATTTTAATGTTTATAATATCTTATTTTGAAGAGAATGTTTATGCTATCATATTTTCTTACTATTCTATCCTCCTTTTAACGAATTTGAAATAGTGATTTTTTTTTTTGCCCATATTTTCTTATGCTCAATTTGGATGAGTGAAAGAAAAAATATTTTGTTTAATTTCATTCAATTACAACGATTGAAAAACGTTGATTTATGAGAGATAAATTAAATCAACTCCCTATATGAAAAAAAAAAGCTAATTTTTTTTTACATAATACTATTAAAAAATCAAAATTATCCTTAATTATTTTTTTATACACATATAAAATAACACTTTACATATATTATAACAAAAAAATACTATATATATTTATAATATAAATATAAATATAATAATTAATTACAAATTTGTAACATCGATTTCGTTTAATATATAATTGTTTAATATATAATTGATTATGTTATATATCATCTTCTTTCTTTTATTAAGAGTGATGGTAGTCATTTGGTTAAATTGATTAAGTTTGTTGTGATAACTTGTTCTGTTTGGATTATATGACGTATGAGGAATTATGCTAGATTTCAGGATAAGATTGAGATTTCTAGGACTATTTCGATAATTAAAGATTTAACCTGTTTAGTGAGAAATTCGTTTAAAACTCTAATGAAGAATGATATGTTGGATTTCTACATGATTAAGTTTTTTGGTATTAATACTCGTAGTGTTAAAATTCTTCGTCCTCTTGCTGTTAGATGGGAGTTTCCTTTACCAGGATGAGTTAAAATTAACATTGATGGTGCTGCTAGGGGTATCTAGTCTTGCTACTTGTGAAGGTATTTTTCGTGGAAATATGAGAGAATTTATTGGTGTTTTCTCTGCATTTCTTGAAGTTCAGACTGCTATGGTTGCTGAGTTTTGTGGATTTATACTTGTTATGGAGGAAGCTCAAAAGATGAGACTTACTAATGTCTAGCTTGAATGTGATTTTGCCTTAGTTTGTGTTGTGTTTACTGCTAGGACTAATGTTCTGTGGATGCTTTGTAATCAATGGAATACTTGTCTTAATTACTGTAGGAAAATCAAGTTTAGGGTTACTCGTATTTTTCATGAAGGGAATACGTGTGCTGATAAGTTGACTAATTTAGGATTTATTCATAGAGAATCATTTCATTGGTATAATAGGCTTAAATCTAGTTTGTTCTTAGAATTCTTTATGAATAGGTATTGTTCTTACAAGGTCAGGTTCCTCTTAGAGTGTCTCCTTCTGTCTTCGTCCTCTCGTCCTCATAGCTTTTGGGCTTAATGATCTTCGGTTTGTACTTTCTTTCTCCGATATGAGCAGGATGGGGTACTTGCGAACGCGCTGCGAAGCTCAAGTTAGTCCGAGAACAAGGTGAGTTAAGAGTGAAAAATTACCTTTGACATTGGGTCTCCTATGGTATTTATAACTTTGGGATGAGCCTTAGTTGTCATGGACCTGCTTTTGGATTCAGTCGAAGACCCAATTGTGCCTTAATTATAGTTTATAATTAAACTGGTTTAATTACAATTAATCATGGGTTTATTATTTGTTCTTTGGTTCATTCGGCCTTGTCGACCATTTGGCCTCTCGGCCATCCGGTAGTACTATTGCTCCCCTGGCTCAAGTGAAATTATTAAAATGTAACGTAGAGTCTATAAAAGAAAATTTGCTATATCTTTGGGTGTACGTCTATCCCAGGTCATATGCCCCCGGACTCAAGTGGAATTTATAAAAATGTAACATAGAGTCTATTTATAGAAGAACTATAGCGTTTAAAGTGGCCAACAAGTTGAGAAGTCGCAAGTAAGTTTTGGTTGGGAGTTTTTATGACTCGTTACGCCATGTGATTTGTTTATGCGTCCTAGAGGTCGGGTGGAGAAGTTCATTACTTCGTTCGAGGCACATGGATGTGATGTGATGTTAGGGGGCATAATTTTACATGATCTGAGTCGTTGATGTCGAGTTGATCCAATGGTGGAGATCGTGCATGACGGTTCGTATTCGCCCTTTCCTTCACCTATAAATAGACGTGGTGGTGGGTTCCATTTTTCATGCGTAAACTGTGAATTAGCTTCGAGAGTCCAAGAGCAGAGTAGTTTTTCCATTGCCTGTGTACTGGTTTTTCCATTCCCTTTCCGTCACCACTTTATTTTCTTCGGTGTCTAGGGGTCCGAGTAAGGAAAGGCCAATGGCCATAAATACTGTGTCTAGTGATACCGAGAGCAAAAAGGAGTCTTCTCGAGCTGTCGGTCCTCTAAGTCGAGATAGCCCCAAACCTACAATGTCATCCTCTTTGAGTGCATACCACGGGGGAGGAAACTCGAGAGGCCGATTATGTGTGGGTAGATAACAAAGTTCGTGAGGTTTTTTCCAAGTATACTTAAGTGTCTATGTTTCTATATGTGGTCGAGAACCTTGATGACCGAGGACGATGTGGAGGTACTATCTGTCTTGGACGGGCTTCCCCACAAGATCCCAACCCATGCTCTCGTTCGTGCCTACTTGTCCTATGATAAAATTGCGTATGCTGACGGTATGTGATTTTTACTCGTCTCGGTGCATTTTTACTTTGACGTTTGACTTAATCCTTGTTATTTGCAGATATCATGACAGGTTTAACACCGGTAGGGGGGAACAAAAACTATTTCAAGGAGTTGCGCTTGAAGAGGCAACAAAAGACTCAAGCGGCAGAGGCAGGTGCTAAAAGCTCCACACCTGTTGCGGAAGCGACCATTCCGATAATCGTGGTGCCGACACCGGATAACGCTTGTCCTCTTGTCAATCCAAAGAAGAGAACAACAGATGACCATGGGAAGGATCGTGGTCGTTCCTCTCGGCGTCATGGAGAGCGTTCATCTTCAGGCAAGTCTCTGAAGCGAGGCCGGGGTGTCGAAGGGTTGAGTTCAAGCAGTTTTGATTTCTTCAGTCATGACCTTAGAAGGGAACAATGATCTCCTGGCCAAGAACAAAAACCTTGAGGTCGAGGTGAACCAATGGAAGAGTCTATGTGTTGAGGCCGAGAGGACTGGAAGGGATGTGGCTGAGAAGGCGGATGAGGAGATCCGAGGGCTCAAGGAAAGCCTTTCGGATATGTTCCTCTTGAACTACCAGTCTGAGGAGAAGGTGGAACAACGTTATAGAACAACACAAACTCGGCTTTCAAAAGGCTCTCGATGAAGCGGCTTATTTCTACAACATTCCCTTGGACGAGGGAAAGTTCGATGTCGACAAGGACTTATATGAGGGAGAGCTCTTACCAATTGATCAGATTCTGAGTGCCCGAGAAGTCGTGTCGGCTCCGTCAGGGACTCCAGGTGCCGAGAGGATAGACTTAGATTTTTAGGTCTCTTGTTCCTCTTCCTTTTGATCGGGCACACGTACTTGTTCCTTTGTAAACGTGTGCCCCTTTTTGTGTAAATTGACAGCCATTCGGGCTTTTATTAATTTTATGGACTTTTTATTAAATTGTATATTGCACCTTCTTATTTCCTTCTTCTTAGCCTAAAATTTTATTTATTGTACTATCGGCAGTGATTCACTTACGTGAATTGGTCTTGGCCGAGAGGTTTTCTTTAACGTGTTCTCGACAAGGATTCACTTAGGTGAATCGACCTTGGCCGAGACGTTTTCTTTAACGTGCTCTCGGCAGGAATTCACTTGGGTGAATCAACCTTGGCCGAGAGGTTTTCTTTAACGTGCTCTCGGCAAGGATTCACTTGGGTGAATCAACCTTCATCGAAAGGTTTTCTTTAACGTGCCCTTGGCAAGGATTCTCGAATGAATCAACCTTGATCGAGAGGTTTTCTTTAACATGTTGCTGGTAATAGTTCACTTAATATAGCTGACAAGTTTGTTTTCATTAATATGATGCCTCGTTAAAACCTACTTAAGCCAAAATCCTTTTTGGAAAAAAGACCGATAGTAGGAAAGAGTACATCGACATTACATATCAGCTAAGACGCTGCAAACGATAAGCCCCATTGTGCAAGTTTTCCTTTACCTTGAATGGTTCTTCCCAATTTGAGTTGAATTTTCCTTCTACTGACGGCTTGCGAGCTTCCCCTCTCATTCTCCATACCAGATCACCCTATTGGAACGAGCGTGGCTTGGTTTTAGAGTTGTATCTTCTAGCTGCTCTTTTCTTACATGTTTCTTCTCATAGTTTTGTTTTGTCGTGCATTCTTGAAGTAAATCTAACTCATTTTTCAAGCATTCTTCATTGAGTTTGAGATTATCAAGCTCTCATCGAATAGTCAGCTCTCTGACTTCAACTAGTAACATGGCATTTGTTCCATATGTAAGATTATAAGGAGTTTCCCCTGTAGCCGAGTGCACCTATAGGCCTAAAGGACTTTAGGGAGCTCTTCTATCCACCTTCCCTTCGTACCACCCAATCCCTTCTTCAGCTCTATTAAGATGACCTTGTTTGCGGACTCAGCTTGTTTGTTAGTTTGTGGATGTTCTATCTAGCTTGTTTTGTGTCGGACACCGAGACTGTCATAGAACTCAGCAAACTTATAAGATGTATTCGGCCTCGGCCTTTGATACACATTTAAGCAGCGGAGTAGAATATCCCCTTTTGTATAGATCATCACCTACTAATACAAAACGAGAGGCCTTTTTTCTCATAACGAGATCATTGCACTCCTTCCCAGCTTCCCGGTCTTCCAGCACACTCTTAATCTCAGAAATCCAATTGACATCCTCTCTGCCTGTTGCCATGCATTCCTCAATTACAACCGACGGAGCAAACAAGGTTTGTCGTATGATAGTGTCATGTTGGCCTTTCTGCTTATTACTGGCCAGTTTTGATAACATGTCCGCTCGAGAGTTATCTTCTCATTTTATGTGATATACGGTAGTACTTTCGAATCTTGCCATGATGTCTACCACTCGGGGATAATACTTTAGGAGCAACAAGTCCTTCATTTGGTACTTCCCATTTATGTGACCAACCGTCAACTGTGAGTCTGTCTTACACTCAACTTTTCGAGCTCTCATATCTTTGGCTAACAGCAAACCAGCTATGAGCGCTTCATACTCAACTTGGTTGTTCGATGCTTTGAAGCCAAAATGTAACAACTGCTCTATGCAGAGGCTTCCCAACCCTTCAAGGACAACTCCTACTCCTGCTCTGTGTTTACTGGAAGATCCATCTACATACAAAATTCATGTTGCTTCCGACTCTAAGTTGTCTTGCAGTTCTGAAGTAAAGTCAGCTAGACTATGTGACTTTATAGGCCCTATAGGTTCATACTTGATTCCAAACTCAAACAATTCTATTGACCATCCGATCATTTGGTCTACCAATTCGAGTTTCCTCAACACCTTACTAATAGGTCAGTCAATTCGCACAATGATTTCGTGACTTTGAAAATAAAGTTGCAACCTTTTGGAAGCATGTACAAGAGCTAGAGCCACATTCTCAATCATTTGGTATCTAGTCTCGACATCTTGCAATACTCGACTCACAAAGTAAACTGGTTTCAGATAAGTTTTACCTTGGACAAGGGTGGCACTCACGGCTTCCGGCGACACGACAAGGTTGACCAGTAAAGGCATTCCTGGTGTCGGTTTGCTCAACATGGGAGGTTGAGATGAGGCTTTTTTTACGGCTTTAAATTCTTCCTCACATGTTGCGTTCCATGAAAACTTTTCGGCCTTCTTCATGAGCTTAAGAATTTATCTGCTAGCCTTGGCATAAATCTAGACAACGAGATCAACCTTCCCACCAGTCATTGGACTTCCTTCAGGTTATGCGGGCTTCTCATGGTTTCTAAGGCTTGGCATTCATCTAGGTTTGCTCAATGCCCCGCCTAATTAGCATGAAACCTAAAAATTTACCACCTTCCACACCAAACACGCACTTTTCAAGGTTAAGGCGCATGTCGTATTGCCTAAGTTGGCCAAAGATCTCTGCTAAGTCGATCGTATGCTGCTTGGTGCTATCAGATTTTAAAAACGTGTCATCAACATATACCTCCATTGTCCTCTCTATATGCTCTCGGAACATCCGGTCCATCAACTTTTGATAAGTTGCACCTACATCTTTTAATTCGAAAGGCATAACTTCATAGCAAAAGTTAGCATTCTCGGTTTGGAAAGTTGTCTTCTCTCGGTATGCTACATACATGAGTATTTGATTGTACTCGGAATACGCATCAAGGAAGCTTAACACTTTGTGTCCGGCCGCTCCATCTACTAGTCGGTTGATAAGTGCATAATTTCAGTAATATTTCATATTAAAAAATATAGGCACTTATGAGGATTTATTGCTAATGTACATATAAAATAATCCCTAATTTATGAATTTATACCTTTTTACATTTTTATGAGCTTTATTTGAATAAGAGCATTTTATTCCCAAATTTGGTATTAATTGCAGATTTCTAGGCAAGATTGAAGATTTGGAATAAAGGAGAATAATTTGAGCTAAAAAGATAAAGCCGGAAGGTCCCATAATGGAAAAAGATGCAAAGAAAAATTGGGCCTTTTTTATGTTTTATCATTTAGCCCATTAGCGCGACACAGGAAGCAACCTAACCCTAGAAAACTAGGATAAATAGAGGGCTAGAGGCACAACCCTAGTGTGCCAGATTGAGAGGAAAACACCATATAGTGAATTGTAACCCAATTGGGAGAATGGAAGGTGCTAGAAGTATGCATGACTAATTCTACTATTTGGGATTGAGAGTAATCTGCTCAAACTCTTATGTATTGAAATGATATTTTATATATTAATATTTGGTTCTTGATTGATTATTGGTATTGTTGTTTTACTTTTAACTTTCCGTGACAAATTGAGAATCTTAAATCTGACCGAGAGGTATTTTTAGGGTTCAGACCTAAACATCAACACTTAGCATATTTGAGTGCTAGAGATAAACTTGAAATGTTAATTGCCATTAACGTCTGAGTGTGATTTCTAAGTTGTTTTTATAAGTATGCGAGAGATCGATATAAATGAATTTTCTACGGGCATCAATTTCAATTAAAGAAACTTAATATTAACATGGTAATCAAAATACATGAGAGTGAAAGAGATGAAACCTAATCTCTATTTTTCCAATTGAAGCAACTAATTCTTCGTTTGTTTTCTTATTGATCAGTGCCAACATCATCACTTCAAACTCTTTTTATTGTTCTGTTGTTATATTTAGCGAATATTGTACTCGATAATTCACTATTCCTTGTGGGATCGATATTCGTCCTTAGGGACAATTATTACCTTTGACAAACGCGGTGCACTTGCCGTAAAAAGTCATCATCGGTCAATACTGGGCAAGAGGTATGCATCTTTATGGCAAGCCCTGTTAAGATCAGTGTAGTCATACACATCCACCACTTCCTATTCTTCTTCTGGACCAACACTATATTTGTCAACCAAGTAGTATAATGTATCTCTCGGATAAATTTGGCCTTCAAGAGTTTGTGCACCTCATTTTCTGCAATCATCATCCTTTCTCCTCCGAGCCTCCTTTTTTTTTTAGCTACTAGCTTTGCCTCCTCACAAACCGAGAGCTTGTGAGAGATAATTCTAGGATCTATTCCCGGCATGTCGGCAGTCGTCCAAGCGAACATATCAGAATTCTTGACCAAAATTATGGTGATCATCTCCTTCTCCTCCTCCTTAAGAGTTGAACCCATATAGGTATTTTAGCCCGGTTTGCCTAGTTGCCATAAGATAGTCTCTTCCTTTGGTTCTACATGAGGCTCATCATTAGGCCTAGGGTCTAAATCATTCATAATTGTGACTTGATGAACTTTCGGCCTTCGGCTTGGTGCCGGAGCGGGAATTCTCAGGCTGACGGCAAAACATTCTCTAGCAATTCTTTGGTCTGAGTGAAGGGTCACAACATTCTTACTTTGACTTTTACTGTTAGAAGGGAATTTCATAGCAAGTTGAGTTGACACTATTGCTCCCAGCTTGTTGAGGGATGGCCTTTCTAACAGGACGTTATATGAGGATTTCGCATCCACCAACAGGTATTTGATTCTTATAGTTTTACAACATTCATTACCTTCGCCAAATTTTGTGTCAAGATCAATGTATCCTCGAGTGTCTACTCTTTCCCCCGAGAATCCGATTTTTTGCTCATTGAAATTCACCACAACATCTAGGGGTAAACCCATTCTCTTAAAAGTCTTCCAGTAAAGAATGTCTACAGAGCTTCCTTGATCGATCAACATCTTCATGATTACAAAATTGGCCACTTCGATAGTCACTACAATCGGATTATCATGCCTCAGGTCAATAATTTTAAAGTTATCATCAATAAAGTCCCGTGTTCTCTTTTCGTCGGTTCTCGACTTTATATCTTTTAGATTACCTTGAACATAGCGACGGAGGTGGCCAACCTACATCAGCTCCTCAATCTTATCTTTTAAAGCCCATCAATCCTCCGTAGTGTGACCAAAATTTCGATGATAATGACAATGCTTAGTTTGATCTGCATTCGATGGCGTGTTTGTCCTTTTCAGCGTTGTCAAGAGGTCGGCACTAAGAGCTTCCTCCAAGATCCTTGACTTGTCGGTGGTCAGAGGGGTGTAGCGAGTAAACCACAATGGCTTAGGGAAATCTCTCGTTCTTCCGGATGACATAGGTCTGTTCTTATCAGTCCTCCTTTCGACATCTTCTGGTGCTCGAGTCTTGGCACAAAATTCTCTCAATTCTTTTAACTGCATAAATTTGGCAGCTCTCTAACGTAACTCATATAGGTTTATGACCGGTTTCTTACATAAATTGTTCGAGAACGGACCAGGCTTGAGGGCAGTTACCATGTGATGCATGGTTACCTAAGGACTTAGGTTGCGTATATTTAACACCACCTTGCCAAACCTTTCCACAAAGGTTCGTAACGACTTTGTCTTCTCTTGCCGAATGTTAACCAAAGCAATGAACGTGAAATGGTGTGGATTACTTGTAGCAAACTGCGCTCCAAACTTCTTGACCAAGGTGTCAAAACAATCAATGGAGTATGCCAATAATTGAGTAAACCAACTTAAAGCAGCTCCTTTAAGGGAGGTGGGAAATACTCGGCATAAAAGTGCATCCTCGGCAGTGTATAAACTGACTTGCATTATATATGCATCCACATGCTCGTCTGGGTCGGTAGTTCTGTCATACTTGTCAAGTGTTGGATTCTTCCAGGTGCTTGGCAAGGGTACTTCCATAATGGACTCCATAAAAGGACTCCGACAAGAGACCGTTCCCAAAGTGCTCATTGAAATTGGCTGAGTGTTCTCTTGATGAGAGCTTTCGGCCTCCTCAATTCTCAGATGAGTGTTTCTGGTCAAAGGACATTCTCCTTCTATAGTCTCTTGGACTGTTGGTTCTCCATTAAGCTTTTGTTTCATTCGAGCGTTTTCTCTTCTTAATGCCGCTAGCTCCTCTTCATTCTCCCTCTTCATCCCTTGAACCTCTTCTTCATTTTTCTTCTTTAAAAGTTCCATCTCCTTCCTCATTTGTAAAATCAATGCCATCGGATCTAGCTGGCTAGTTTCTCCTACTTGTGTATTTCTGTCGTTTCCCGTCACGTTTCTAGTTGTTACAATGTGGACACTCTAAAGGGTTTCTTTCCTGCCCCATGGTGGGTGCCAAAAATGTTCTTACAAGGTCGGGTTCCTCTTAGAGTGACTCCTTCTGTCTTCGTCTTCTCGTCCTCACGACTTCTAAGCTTAATCATCTCTGGTTTGTACTTCCTTTCTCCGAGATGAGCGAGGTGAGTGATAACTGTCGTTTTGATGTCAAATTTATATGATTCTAGTGTAGACTTGTCTAACACTAGAGAGATGATAGTATAGTTGTGGTCAGATGACCCCAAGTCGTCTCCCAACGAATCCAATAGTAATTTCAGTTAATAGAATTCAAAACCTATCTGCAAACAATGAAAATTAGCAATAATTGTAAAGTAACAGGGGTTGTGATCGTTAAGCAGGAAAATATAAATGATGATTTGAATCAGTAAAGAATGCAGATTGACTCCCAAGTTCTTCCACCAATGAATTCTTCACAGGCTCTCTAAAGATTATTCCCTTCTCAATCCTCAACAGAGCTAAACTAGATTGAACATGCGCCAAACCTAATTCAACTGAAGCTCACCAGTAAAGCATGCGTCTACCGGTTTAATCAATACCCACTTTGTTCCATGCGTATACT
>Ga0123342_1008920_pt1 | contig 12311 bp, 5 predicted proteins | sample Turbeawhitnodule_FD_89960 | JGI IMG/M metagenome (GOLD analysis project Ga0123342, IMG submission 89960) | Root nodule microbial communities of legume samples collected from Mexico - Turtle bean Mexico white nodule | ecosystem: Host-associated > Plants > Roots > Nodule | place: Mexico: Nepantla... | reverse complement strand
TCTCAAGTTTAGAAGGAATAATATTTTCTTCTATTTAAATTATGAGGTCATTAGACCTATATATACATGAGTTTGCTAGTTATTTTAGGAAATATGGACAACTAATTCTAGAGAAACAAATCCTTATGATTGTGGGATTGTTTCTAAATACATAATCCTAATATTAATAGTAAGATACAGCTGTGATACAAAATAAAAATATAATAAGGATAAAATATAAAACTTCCTAAACAGTTTTGACATATTCAAATGCTGATTGGGCAGGGTCTCGGTTTGATAGAAGATCTACTTCTGGATATTGTGTTTCTATTGGTGATAATTTAATTTCTTGGAAGAGTAAGAAACAAAATGTTGTGGCAAGATCTAGTGCTGAAGCAGAATATAGAGCTATGGCTTCAGTTACTTGTGAGCTTTGTTTGGCTTAAATAGTTATTCAAAGAATTGCAATTTGGAAAAGTCATTCAAATGACACTCATTTGTGATAATCAGGCTGCTCTTCATATTAGCTGAAATCCCGTCTTTCATGAAAGGACCAAACATATTGAGATTGATTGTCATTTCATTCGAGAAAAGATTGTGTCTGGAGACATCAAGACCGAACTTGTTAATTCTAATGATCAATTAGCAAATATTTTCACTAGATCTTTTCGGAGGCCTATAATTGATTATATTTGTAACAAAGCTTGAAGGGGAGTGTTGAATGTAACGGGCTTAGCCCATAGTTTATATTATTTTGTTATTATGTTATTAGTTTGTTATTATTCTCATCTATAAATAAGGACCCCTATGTGTGTATCTTACACAAGGGATATCAATCCTAAATGCATTTTCTTCATTCTTAATAAAGATATTTTTCTATATATCCTTTGTTGAGGAATGGCTCCTGCAGTTATGTTGAAGATTGATTGTCACTTTGACACAGATAAAGTCATGTAAGGGAAATATCTTTTAGTTGGTCATTATATAATAACATATTAAGAATGAAGAAAATGTATTTAGGATTGATATCCCTTGTGTAAAATACACACATAGGGGTATTTATTTATAAATGAGAATAATAACAGACTCAATAGCATAATAACAGAATAATATAAATTATGGGCTAAGCCCGTTACATTCAACAATCTTAATTATATCTTAGAATATTTTAGGTTACCTTTTAGGATTAGTTTCCTCATTTATATGTAAAATTATTAGAATATATTGTATTGCCATATTTCCTTATTGTCATTTATTAGGATTAGGTTATATATTCTTGTTAGTGCTTGTACCTTTTGGGAATCATTGAAAAATATTCAGAATCCTTTCCTTATATTTTATAAGATAAAAAGAGGAGAATTCCTACCGGTGAAAAGAACTTCAAGGGGCACACAAGAGTAGCATTCACCTCAAGCTGCATTAAAAGTCATTTTTCTTTTCCCCAGTTTCCAATTTAATATTTTCAAAATTTCAATTTAGCAATTGTTACCTATAGATTCTTGAGTCCACTCTCCATGGAAATGGAATCTCAGCATTTCCTGGTTGCAGCGGAGAAAATATCTCTAACTATAATTTTTTTAAGAAAAATCTCAGGACCCTTATGTGAGTTATCCCATTCTACCCCATAACAGTGAGCAGATAAAATACAATAGACATTAATTAAGAGAAATTACTACCTTCCAAGACTTTGAATAATTTCAGGGTATATAATATGTTTTTCAACTGCAGGTGCCTGCAAGAATAGCTCTACCAGCACGGGAACTAGCTTTTCTGCAAATATGTAACTAGGAAGGCCCGTTATGGCTACTGTAGATCCAGAACCTGGAGATGCTGCTACTTCATTGTGAGATATTGGAGTAGAACCATTTGGTACATCATATTTAACCTGATAATCTGCAAACACAAGCATAAATGTTACACTTAGTAAAAAACTAATTTTTTTAGCATAGAAACAACCAGATACTTCCATAACTAAAATAAACTCAGAACCTCTAGCTTGATCTATTTTACCATCCTCACTATGTAAATGAGAATCCTGCCTAGGAAGATACTGTAGAAACTCTCGAAGAAGAACAGACCACATAGAACAAATGTGCTTTGTTGGACGTAACAGTGGCAAGATTTCCAGTATAGTTCGCAGCACTGGTGGGACATTCCCCTAGAAAAATGAAACATCACATTAAGAAAGTTCCTACTAAAAACGAATGTAGTTGCTTGATCTAGTGCTAAAGCTAAGTACAAGGCAACAAATTCATCAGTCACATGCGAACTTGTGTAGATCAAAAACAAGTTCTCCAAGAGTTGAAATATTTTGAGATTCAACAAATGAAGTTTTCTAACAATAAGGCAACACTTCACATTGCCTCCAATCTTGTATTCCACAAAATAACCAAAAACAAAATTTGATTGTCATGTTGTTGAAGAGAAGTTATTGTCCAAATAAATGAAGTTCTAGGTGTTTTGACCAAGTCCTTAAGGGGACCTCGAATTGAGTTCATATATTCCAAGCTTGATGTGTAACCTATGTTTTCCAACTTGAGTGGACGTGTTAGAAATGATTTATTATTGTCTTCTAGAATACTTTGTAAAGTTGTTGTCTTGACCTCGAATAGGCTGTAGTTTTTGTTATCAACCTTTGCATTTAAGTGTTAGATGGTTTTCTCTATTTAATAGATCAACTAAGAGAGAGATCTCAAGCTTTATTCTTCTCCTAATCCATTATTCTCAACTACTACAATTACAACTACTAAATATGTTCTTTGAATAACAATGCAAGATACTAGTTAGATGAAAAGTCATTCATATATGTTTCCACCGAGTTTATGTTGTTTGCGTAGTTGGTTGATGACAATTTTATCTGTAAAAGCAAAACAAGATTTGAGATACCAAATGCCCTTCTAAAAAAAGACTACAAAGAAGTCACTTGGGATGGGACATATTAGATTATTGGCATTAGTTGTATAATAACATGTACCTTCTCTTTTCTTGTTCAGATTATTCTTGTAGTTGCTATTGTAGTTTTTGTAGGACCTTGGGCCATCTTACTTGGCCATGTTGTGTCATCTATATATAGATGACTCTTCCTTTTGTGTCAAACCAATTCTTGCTGAATCAGTTAATATTCAGTAAGTTTGAGTTGTGATTTTCTCTCTACCTCTAAAACTCATCAGGAAAGCACACACTCATTAAACTTGTGTTATTTCTTCTAATGTGGTTGTTTGTTGGTAAAACCATATATTACTTTTCTTTTTCTTCCACTGTGAAGAACAAAATAAAAAAGTAGACAATGCACAGGAATACCTCAAGTTACCACTTCAAAGAATGCCTGTAGCGTTTTTACAACTAACTATGCTGCTATGTTAAGAATTACTAAGGATGAAAATAAGATTAAAGGAAGATTTTGAAAATATACAAAAAAAGCAATCACAAATACAAAATACGTCAAGGTCACAACTTATTGGTAACCATGTGTTAAATTTAAAGTGCATAACAGTTACAATTTAGTGACAATAGCATATAATTGCATTGTTGATTTAACTTTTCCAAGCACACAATAGGTTTGAGTTTTCAACATTGAAGTTACATGTACTCTGTAAAGCATAAATGTGATAGTTGTAACATGCAGTGGATATATATATGATTCATGTTATGTATAGGATATTTGCTTGTTTAGTATTTCCCAGTTTTGTTAGAAAAACAAATGAAGATAATAATAACAGTTCCAAGTTCCAACTTACAAATGAATGAGAGAAAGCAATTAATAAATATTAATAAAGTTAATAGAAAATGGACTTACAAATTCTATTTCAAAGTTATCATTAGTTAACATGGCTTGCTTCACGGCCAGATCTATGATTGCTATCAATTGTGTGTATACGACATCATTGAACAATCCTTGAGCCTGCACATAAAGCTCTCCTGATACATGATCAAAATATAAAGTAAAATCAGTCTTATATGAATAATACTATCTAAAGCTACTTGACTGTGTATGGTACAAATAGAAACCTAAAAGAATTACTGTTAATCCATAAGCAATGTAGATAAAAAAAATATCTTAGTTAAATGAAAATCAATATATTACCAAGACAATGCAAAATCTCCTGCGTCACCTTATCAGCAGCGCTGCCATGGTAACTAGAAGGCTTTCTCAGAACAAGCTCGTAAACATTAATTACTGAAATAAGGTAAGGCATTGGCATATTTCCCTAATTCACAAACTTCTGTCAGTACTTAAAATGAGTATATTTCAACTACTTCAGCGTTATTGTTTTTTATATTTGATAATTGTTTAAAATTTTATTTGGATAAACTTCTCCAAAAACACTTATAGGAAAAAGAAAATAAGAAAGAAAAGTGAAATAAACATCTGTATAAGCTAAAATCAGATTATGCACAAGTTAAAAATTAACTTCTCAAAAAGCTAATATGAGATCATTTCTACAAATTATCTCCTACATAAGCCAATTGTAGCTTTAGGAGAAATTCTTTTTATTTTTCCTACATATTTTCGTCTTGTAGAAATGTTTTTAGAGGAATATATTCAAACAGACTCTAAAAGTCAACATGGCTAGAGTCAAAGATGGTTGAGAATAAATTCAGCTACCTATTCTTCATCCACAAAAAGAAAATCAGCTCTAATTCAAACCATTAGCCCTACCTTAGATGAATGGGAATTGACAGTTGTTTGCAAACAATTTATTGCTGCAAGTGCAACCTCTTTACTACCATTTAAAATGCTATTGTCAACATATTGAAGCAATGATTCCCAGCCTACATAAAACAAAATTAAATCAGGACTGCTTGTAAATTACACCAAATGAAAATACCAGATACATCATCTTTCAATAGTGAACCCACCAGACCAAAAATTACTTAAGCTTGTGAAAAAGGGGAAGAACATCCGTAATATACGTGCTATTCCACCAAAAACAAGCACAAGAGTTTCATCCCACTGCTTCTGAGCCGTGTTACGACTGAAAAATTCATTAGAATGCACCCATATATCAAGTGATTTGGAAAGTGTTAGGTAATTACAGTGCACTATAGTAAAAGGTGTAAGCAGTCATCATAGTATAAGCATAAAGAAAGGCATAGATGTCAGTGTAATATTCACCGTTTCAGTTGTGGATAAAAAAATCATATTATATCTTGACTTTCTTGTGCTTTAACACATGGGCCACCATCATCTATTGATTTCATGAAAGTTGTGGCCTGTCAAGTTTGTTAAGTTGTTATTTATTGATTTTGACATGTTCTTTGTTGAGTTTGTTACTTTATTGCTAATTGTTCTTGAAGCTCCTAAAAGTAGATAGAACTTGTTTTGGCAAAGTTTAAGTCTTCAATTTGACAGGTTTAGCTTACTGACTTTATTCAAAAGTGGAAAGCTTATGTAAGGTCCTGCTCAAGGAAGAATGTCACTAAATATAGGGAAATTTAGAAGAGTTGTTGGATTAGGAAAATAGGAAGTCCTTTGTGTGTCCAAACTATGGGTTCAAGAGCCATAGTTTATTCATATTATGAAATTATCACTAGTATAAAGATCGGGACTTCAGGAATCAGCATTATGCACACTGTTCCAGACTATTTTCAGTGAAGTCTAGTCTGCCCTTACTTTTTTCCCCACTGTTCATTCTCAAACAAATATATCGTTGAGGCTACAAAATGAGTAATAGTGTGAACGTCAAATACCTGTGATGTATGAGCATGTGAATTGCTTTTCCCCCTCGAGTTCCAAGTTCTTTCCCTTGCCATTCATCCTTTGAAGATGTAGCAGCCTACTTATAAAAAATCATATTCAAAGTACATCAGCTTATGATGAAAATAAGTTTTCATTTCAACTTCCAGTAGTTTCAGCTTTACCATATGAGAAGCACGGTCCAATGTAGGAAATACATAATTCCAAAGACAATCTTCCCACAAGCTCTTTGAAAGCTTTTGCCCGTGTGTTCCTAAAGTTTGGAACAGTGTCCTAACAGAAGAATTCCTAACCTAAAAAACAAAATTTTCAGTTCCAGAAAGCTTTAACATCTGGCAATAGTAGAGAGCAATTAACAAGTTCTGTTTTATTGTCCAAATTTTCCTAATTGGTATAGTATTAGTATAGAGCAATGGATGCTTGAAGATCTATTTAAATGGTTGTAAGTTCTAACACTATTTAGGAAGAAGAATAGACAATGATTAATGATCTGTTCTTGGTTAGGCAAGAAAACCTAGTTGTGAAGCACAAGACACTAGGAATAATGCATAGGTTTCCACTATTTTATTGTGATTTCTTTAATTTTCTCTGCAACACTTGCAATTTTTATGGGAGACTACAGCAAAAATTCAACAATAGTTGTTCCTTTCCTTAAGTTAAACCCATCAAAATCAGAAAATTAATCACTTAGAGAATGTTCACTGCTCCTAATTTCACCCTCATGTCTGCAAATCTCCCGTACTCTCACACAGACCCTCTAAACCTTAAATTCTTATTTCCCACCCTTCCCATTTCCAACCAAAGAGTTCTGTTCAGCTTTCTATAACTGCATGCGATTAATTTTTTTTATAAATATTGATGATACTCTGATGATTCATGGTCGTGGCAACAAATGCAACATCTAAATTTCACATCTAACAGTAGCAGCATTCTAAGCAACTGAGATAAAAAAAAATTAGAAGCAATAAATGAGTGGTTCCAAACTTAAAATAAAGAAGTCAGTTTCTATAGCTTTATCAACCTGGGAAAAAATGTATGTCAACATTTATGCAACTACATGAAGTCTCATCTGATAGAGCTAGGGTCACTCCCTTGAATTCGAGGTCAAGGGAAGACACCTCCAGAAAACAGATAAGAGAGAAGATAGGAAATAATTCTTTTTCTTGTTCTTATTCCTTTCATCATAGTAGTATTTAAACAAATTATCTAACGCCAATCATTGGCAACCCGCAATACAATGAAACAGCAAAACAGAATTGGATTGCATATCTACCCCTATGACTCAGCAGAAAAACAGAATTGTATATGACTCAGCATAATTCTCCTTCACACATAGTCACTTAGGTAAGTGGGTTTTCGGGTCATCCTAATGGGTCTGGACGAGTGGGCCTCTGCATTCCTATCACTTTTCACAAATGATTAAGAGAAATGTTGCGTGTTCCTTTTCAAACAAAGAAGAGAAACATCCCAAGTACCAAGCCCTAGACGAAGCATGCTTCCATACAAGAAAGATAACATTAGGATTTAGATGTGACCATTCATGTGCTTTCACTCAATAGCTTAAGATTTTGGGGTAGTTGATTCAGGACATAGTATTAGATCCTTGTTGCACATCATTGTAAATAAAAGTTAAATTTCAGCATAAGGTTGCGTTAAGTCCAAATGGTTCTGATCGGTAAGGATATGTTAGACATACAACCTATCACACAATTTCCCCTAACAAATTAAACTTTTGGGATAGTGTGACCATGATAGGTATCTTCAAAGAAACATCCACCAGGTGAGCAGGCTAGGCTTAGAATAAAAGAAAAAATAAATCATCTGAAAAACTAAACAGGGGGAAAGAACCTCTTCAGTCTGTCCTCTTCAAAAATTGCTCATGACTGTCCTTCAGCCAATGTTGTCATCAATACTACTTATATCATCTTAGAGCAAGGAAGAAATTGGCTTTATAATAGCACTTTCGAAGTGTATCAAAAACTAATATAGAGTAACCAAGATTCTAAAATGGGCCAGTAAGAAAAAGAGAGTGGGAGAGATTCATATCCACGTAAGTGGTACTCTCAATGAAACTTAATTGCTAAAAGAATTATATATCTAAAGAAGTAAGCATTATACATTTTCTGAAAATGTAGCTTGTGTTTTTATTTCTTGTATTTCTCAAATCTAATAGAATCAGATTATAGATACCACTGAAACTTACAAGATGGCTTAACTAACCAGCTAACAGAAAATCAGTTGTCTAATAAACTGTGCTAACTGAATACACAACAGAATGGTTAACTAACTTCCTGATATAGAAGAGACCACTAAGTTAACAAGCAGAAAACCAGTTGTCTAATAAAACAGAATATATCACAGAACAGCTAACTAACTTGCTGATGTGGCAGAGACCACTCAGTTTAGAAAAAAAAGTTTTTACTCTTTTTCTCTGTTACTCTGTTAATTGCTAAATAGAAAATTGGCAACATCTTAGCACATAAGATGTGTTTTATGAAGTCCTACAGGTAGAAACAAAAAAAAAGTGGAAAATTTAAAAGTAAAACAAGATTAGAAATATATAAATTGTACCTCTGGTCTCTCATCTGCCCCAAGGTTTTGAAGTAAGGAGAAAACAGAGAATAGAAGCTTCTCGAAATCAACACCATCTATAGAAGAAGTCCTATCTCTCACAATATTAGAAAAAAGTGTAGGATCCTCCGTCTTTTCATTGTCTACCTGCTTCACTATAGAATTAACACCTGAAAGGTAGAACCATCATAGAAGAGTTTGTATAATTTCAGAACATCGACAGGTTAAAAACAGAAGGCTTGACAACAGAATATGAACCTGTTTCCTTTTCTTCAAAAGGTCCATTGAGAAGGCCCTTTGCAATGAAATCAGTCATAGTCCACAGAAGTCCAACTGCTGTCAAGCTTATGTTCAACTCGGTCTTCTGAGCACTGTATGCTCCAGTCACATCAACACACCTGTAATATATGTATAATACATATTGAACAACAGAAGGAGCCATACTAGGAGCAAATATACGTGTATTGTGGGCACAGGTATGCACATACATGCATCCTAGTATGTGTAACATCAATGCTCTAGAATTTGACCTAGGCTTAATTCAACACACATTCCTCATACCCAGGATTTAACATCTGAATGGTGGAGGTTTGCACTAGAAAAACCATAGGGCCCATTAGATTTGTGGACAGCTAAGGGTGGCCAATATCTATGATAAGCTAGGATACCATATTCAATTTGGCCTAGGCCTAACTCAATTCCAAATTAAGAGACGAAGATTGTTCAAAGCCTTTATAAGCTCTTATTTAGTCATGTCTATCGTCAATGTGAAATCTCGACAACAACATTCAGTAACACCAAATCTTATTTTTTCTAAGGATTGCAGCCTGCTATGAAATCTGAAAATAAAAGAAATCATATATACACATGCATGGAGTATGCATGTAGGTAAGGTGGAACATGGGATCTCACACTTGAAGGCAGTCCGTAGGTAAGGTGGACAGTCCATCGTTCATTATCACTCTTAGGTTCTAGAGAGAAACAAAATCAGGAAAATTAGTACATATGATAATGTTAGAGAGAAAGAATAATACTAAAACCTTTTTAAAAAATGGAGTATATGATCACTAGATCAGATGTGAAGCTATAGCTTGTCTTACCGAAAACTTAAAATAAGCATAAAGTATAAAAAATGAGATTCAAGACATGGATTCGTGACTAAGATTAAATCAACATGATAGTTGTGTGGAATAAATTCATAATAGATGATAATTTGAAATCCTTCCTGCTTTTTGTAGATTAAAAAGTAACAAAAACTGATGTGATGTTTTGTCACATATTGGGGTGTCATCCTAGAGGGATTCCAATCCATGCTGTGATGTTTTTGCTTATCTATTTTCATTGAAAAGAGAAAGAGGAAAATAAATTGAAGGAAGGTATAAATAAAATTAAATAGAAAAAAAAAATATAAATAAAATGGTCACAAGTTTAGAGGGAAAATTTGAAGGAAATTGCAAGACTAAATGGAGCCAGAAAGCCCAGAAAGACAAGCAGTATAGGCAACATTAAGTTATGTATTCTCAGGATTTAATAACGAGTACTTTCCATAATCATGATCACAAAGTAACAGGAGAAGTACTAATAACCAACTCAATATACCAATAGCCCTGTTGAGCAATAAATGCTGCAAACTAAATCAGTATACCTGGAAGCCGAGAGTAACAAGATCCTTCTCCGAAACATCTGCTACATACCTTACAATAAGACAATGGTACATTGATTAATCAAAGGATTACCAATAGAGAGGTACATTATGGGCATAAGAAGGCCAACCTCAACATTTCAAGTATATTAGGCCAGCTGTAATAAAGTTTCTCTCCATACCTCTGAAAGAATTTGTATAAATTAGTATCATGTAAACAATCAATGAGGAAATAAAAATAACAACAAAACTTGACCAACTAGCAACAGCATTACCTCCAAGACATGCAAAAGTATTTTCAAAGATCCAACACGAACATCTACACTTTGTGTAGAAAAATAAAGAACCTTTAGTGGAGATATGACTGAGCATTCAAGAGACTTCAACTTGTCGATATTGACTTCCATCTGCATATTGTGGACAAACATTAAATCGTCTTTTAATAAACTATGGGTAGCTGGCAATAAAAATGGTAGAAGGTCTCACTTCCTGTGATGTTTCAAGAGACTTGGATTGTTTGTAGTCTTGGAACCTATCAGAACCTAAGACTGCAGATATAGACTGATCAAGTGCATCAAGTGCCATGTTTTTCAAATGTGGATTAGAATTATCAGCTAGCTGAAAAAGCATGTCAAAATATCAAGTCGGATGAAAATGAAACTTCCATTGCCACATCATAGAAACAGTAAGAAAAAAAAAGAAACCTCAAGAAAGTGACAAGTGACTTGATCCCAAAATGGCTCGACTCCTGTGGTTAAAAAGGACAATATAAAATTTTAATACCTTCACTCAACAAAAAATCAAGAACAAATATTCATAAAATCCAAATTAGTAAATGGAACTTAAATATCACAACTTAGAAGTATCTACCTAGGAAAAATATGACATGAGAATGAACAATTAAACAACATCCAGAATACAAGATTTACTATCATGTATAGAGTTATTGTCTACATACGGTGAACATTATTCACAAGGATGGATATCATTCTTTCCACTGAAAAGCTGATGCTTCCAATTTTTTGACTAGTTGTTGGTCCCAAACTGCTTGAAGTACCGGACATGCATTGATGTGAAAGTTGACACAATGCACAAAGGAGAGACTTTACAGCAGATATATGCATCAGAGCAGAGCTCTCAAAGAGCTTCCAAACAGAAAATAATAACAGGTCAGATCAACTGGCTTGTACATTCCCCACAGAAAAATGTAGAAAGAAACCAAATAAACACTTAGGTACTAATAAAAACAGAATCAAAGCTTAGATAGCAATAAAATCAAGCTTGCATTCTCATCATTGAACATGAAAAAGAATTTAAAAAAAAAAAAAAAGATTTAACGAAAAGAAAAGATATTTTGAAAAGGAGTATCATTAGGACAATTATAGTGACATCCAAGCTCATCATAAATTGAGTGTAGCAGTTGAAAGTCATCTTTTAGGTTGATTTCCAAAGAACTAAAATAGGATTATTCACCTGAGAGTTCAAAGACGAGAGTATATTGAAGTCACTGTATTGCATAGACAACTCCCTTGTCAACTTTGGGACAGGGGTGGAGACCTCCTGCAGATTTAATGGTCACGTACTTCGTAAATTTCTATATAAGACACACCCAAAAGAAATTTCCAACAAAACTATGCAGCATATGAAATTTAATTTGATTAACATTTGGGAAAATAAAAAGTCATATTAGAAGTAAGAATAAAGAGAGTACATGAAGAAAATAAATCCTCATTGCAGAGTCTTAAGCAGTGCACTTTACGTAATGTAACCTTACAAAACCGGCTAGTAAAGTGAGGCTTACACTCATTTATATACTATGAATTGATCTTATTTCTAGTCGATATGGGATCTCGAACACAAAAGCACAAAAAAGAAATAGAAAAATCAAACAAACAAGTTAGACAATAAAGCTCTCTAATCACTTCATGTATTATTTGCTAAACAACACATTAGGGAGACCTTAAACCAACAGTAGAGAAGCCAAAGAAAAATCACATCCTAAAAAGAATCATTACTTGTTAGAAGAAAAGCTTCTTTGACACTCCACAAAACAGCCTAAACAACATATTAATATGGACCTATTCTATTATTTGTTGTACAAAACCCCGGAATTTGAGTTTTGTTGTCTGTAGCTCTCCCAACTTGCAGCAAATCATAAGAATATGATTTTTTTGAGATTTTGGAAGGTTACAAAACAAGCATTGAGCTCCACTTTTTTAGAGGGGTGGATTTAGAGAACATGATTTACGTGAATATTCACCAGGACTATCAAGAATCCACTCTATTAAGGTTAAAGAATGTTAGATATTATTAGATATAATTAGATATTATGAGATATTATAGATATTGTTAGATATCTCATATTTATGTAATGGGCTTAGCCCATATGTTTCTTTTTCCTATATAAACATAACCCTATGT
>Ga0123342_1008919_pt1 | contig 12311 bp, 7 predicted proteins | sample Turbeawhitnodule_FD_89960 | JGI IMG/M metagenome (GOLD analysis project Ga0123342, IMG submission 89960) | Root nodule microbial communities of legume samples collected from Mexico - Turtle bean Mexico white nodule | ecosystem: Host-associated > Plants > Roots > Nodule | place: Mexico: Nepantla... | reverse complement strand
AGAGATTCACACAGAATGTTTATACTGGTTCACTCAACACCTGAGCTACATCCAGTCCTCAGACACCACTGAGAATTCACTATGTAATCAATCACATATTACAAACTACACACACCAAGAGTAATGATCTTGAACCCCTCAAGAACACACACCACTTCTTGGCAAACACCACACCACTCCAAGAATGTTGATCTTGATCCCCTCAAGAACACACAACACTTCTTGACAACTCTAGTACAGAAATACAATTATTAAGAAGGAAGGGAATAGAATACACTTGGGTAAATCACAAGATCAAATATCAAAATACAAGACCCAATCCTATTCCACACTTGAGATTATCCAAAGCTCTTTCAAAACTTCAAAACTGTTTTTTATTTTATCTCTTTTACTTAGTTAATGCATAGGAGCGTAAAACCACCTTTTTATCTTTCAATCAAATGGTTAAAATAGTTACAACAAAAGCCCAAAAGCAGTTGGATTCATTTAAAACAGAAAAACCATTTAACAGAATTTTGTTAAAGTTTTCAGCAAAACAATCGGTTGATTTTTCGAAATAACTGATTGAATTTTATTTGACAGCATAAAAATCCACTAAGTGTCAAATAACCTATAATTTCGAAATTTTAACCTGATGAAATTTGTTTGACGGTAAAGGCAAAGACAAAGCTTTTCCAAATCATTTTGAAATCCACTAAGTGTCAAACAACCTGTTGATTCGAAATTTCAACCTATTGAAATTTCACTTCCTTTTAGAAAATCCATCTTTTCAAAATGTTAAAGATTCAATTGAGCTTGGATCAACTTAAGGAGTGAATTAACAAGTTTCAAACAACTAGACACACACACAACAACAGCAAGGTCTTCAAGCTTTCCACTAGGATTTGGAGACATCAAAGCATCTTGTTCAATAGTCTAAGACATAAATTCTTTGTAACCATAATACCTTTATCAGGAACGTAAATATGGGCGACTTGTTGAACCGGATGAATTATTCCTCGTTACTCACACAAACAAGAAGGGTGATTGGGTAGATGATCGTTCTCGAGAGACTTGTGTAAGTAATTGTTTTGTTTAAAATTTAATACTTCATTAAATTTTTAAATGTAAATTACGAACATTTGCAATTTCCTTTACTCTTAGGAAACCTATCATAAGCGGTTAAGGATTATGCGATCAGGGAGTTTAGAAGGATCAACTTCTAGTATCTCTCATATTGATGCAACGATAAAGCTTCAGTGCTAGAAAGATGTTGTTGGAGGGAATAGTAGAGGTAGATTTTATGAGACTGGGGATTTGGCTGCTAACTTTTGCCATGGTACCTCATCCCTCACTCAACCCTCTGTATTAGCTTCTAGTATTGATCATGATGATCAACTAGCTGAGAATGCACAACTTTAACAACAAATCTTAGAGGCAAATGCAAAAGCAGACATGGTTGATCAGAGGAGTGTCCAGTTAGAGGACACAGTGAGGTTGATGCAACAACAATTAGCTATGATGATGGAAAAACATGATGCAGACACTTCAACAAGTACTAGTCAGGTTCACCCCCACTATGCCAAAGACTTTGATGATCACCATGTTCATTGATTACCATTTCTACTGTAAGTTAAATTACTTGATCATTTTGTTCTATATTCTATATTACTAAATATAATTTTTATTTCATTTTAATTATTGTTATTTTTTTTACAGGTACTTTCCATTGTTTCCATTGTTCACTCAATCTTATTCTTGGGAAACATCATATGTATTAAGTTGAATACTTTTTTTTAAATATGTAATATTGACATAATATTCGTACTTCTTTCAATTAGTACATTCACTTGAAAAAAAAAAACACTTCTTACATTCTTGTAATTGGATGATTGAAAACAATGATTTGATGATTGAAAATGCATAATGTTGGATATTTGTAAATTTGTAAATGGTGCATGGTAAATTTTTAAATGGATGGATAGGCGATATTTAAATGTGAATGAAATATGGATAGGTTATTTTAGATGTGATAATGGAATTGTGCAAGTTATTATGAATGTGAGAATGAGATTCTAAATAGGATCATCAACTATTTTTTTTATGCTATACGTGGGAGCAAGGGCCAATCCCTCACCAAGTCCACTTTCACAATAGCTAGGGTTTAGCCCTCTCTAAGTCGCAATGAGTTAGCTAGGGCTTAGCTCCCACTAGCTTGTCTTTTTTTTTCTTTAGCTATGGTTTAGCGCATGCATGTTCATAATAGGTTACAATTTAGCAAGGGTCTAGCCCTCTCTAGGTTAGACTAAGTGAGGGTTTCACCTTCTCTATTTTAGGAAGAAGCTTGCTCTTAATGACGGCGAAATGACTCTAACCTTACTCTAACAGTGAGGGTTAGGTCGTCTCTACTAGCTTCAAACTAGAGAGGGTTTAACCCTCTCTAGCTTGTCTTTTTATTCTTTAACTATGGTTTAGCGCATGCATGTTCATAATGGGTTACAATTCAGTAAGGGTCTAACCCTCTCTAGGTTAGACTAAGTGAGGGCTTCACCTTCTCTATTTTAAGAGGAAGCTTGCTCTTAAAAAACGACGAAATGACTCTAACCTTACTCTAACAGTGAGAGTTAGGTCGTCTCTACTAGCTTCAAACTAGAGAGGGTTAAACCTACACTAGTAGCAGCAACCACTCGCATGAAGATTAGCTTCCATCCTTTTAGTTTTTGCTCAGCAGTCCAAGTTATGCCTCCATAATCCAACATTTGACTTTGCTTTGGCATATGCTAATTTACTGTTTCTTGTAGTGGTTGTTTTCTTTTTTAAAAGAATTCTTTATATATAAGAATTAAAGTTAATTCTTTTTTAAAGTTTATCTAATTAATTGGTCTATTTATTGACTAATGAATTTTATATATAATAATTAAAATGGCTAGTAGCAAGCACAATTTCATTCATAGTAGATTATAGAAGACAATCGAAAGTCCACTAACAGGATGACATTTGATTAGATACATATCTTGGGTTATATATATAATATGATAAGTAGGATAGCTACAAAATGATGGTCACATAAATCTTTAGGTTTCAAAAATTCACAATTGATCTATATGTCTGACCAGGAGTCCATTCTGCAGGGATCACATTACTGGCCACAATGGTCTTGCCAGACTCAAGTGTGGTTAGCCTGATAGAGAAAGGTGCCTTCAGTGGTGAGCCTTTGTCAAGTTTCCAAACTGCACCCCATGATTGTTGCATTGAATCCCATGAATTTGAATCATCATGTGCTTCCTTGAGTTCAACCTTGGCAAGGTCACCATCCCCATCCTCAAATTCAACCAAGGCAGCAAAATATTCTTGGTTTGAGCCAGAGTCCACGTGAAAAGCTATTGACCTACCATAGTTGCATTCAATTCTGCAGCAAAAACCCGTCTCTAATTTGTCAGTTACAATATTGTAACCTAAAGGTTGAAAATAAAATATGGTAATGACAAAAACATAAACCAAATAAATGTCAAAAGAATATAAGTGAAAGTCAATAATGTTGAAATATTTATAGAAAAGTATAAGGATACTGAGAATTAATTAGTCTGCTTGTCTAAAAATGGAATTAATTAATTATTGGAATTTGGAGAGCATACCTTCTATGTTGAATGTTTATTTTTCCTGCATTGCGTAGATTCTCATCCTGACCTGAATCTGCCATTGCTCCAAAAGAACTGCCACTCAAATCAAAATGATATTGAGCATCTGAGCCACACCCAGCACACTCATCAGTGATCACTACTTTCACGGGATTGCCTGAGCATGCAGAATTCCCTGTGCATTTCACCTGAAAATAGAACAAAAACTGCACTACTTAAAATAATTTTCTTTCATGGACATAGTCTTGTGAATATGATTCTCCTTTGCATGCATGATCACTCTCTATTTCAAAATTGAGAACTTAGCAGTGTGACAGTATCACTTTTACGATAGTTAAGCTAAAAATTAATAAATTTTTAGTATATATATTTTTTCTTAATTTTATTGAAAACAATAATCTCTGGTAAAAAAATATGACTAGTCAAATTTAATATAATTTCTCCTTTAAAATTATGTTTTTCTTATTTTTTTATCTTATTAATACTAAAACCAATTCTTTTTAATATATTTGAATTAAGTAATATTGGGATTAACAATTTGATAATAAAAAAATTTCACTTTGTAATTTAGTTGGTGTAGTTTACTTAAACTTAATAAAACTGTAAGTTGGGTCATCATCACACATCATTTCACTTGTCCCGAATAGTCATGAAATAGTGTTAGAATTGTGCTAGCCTTCCTCTTGTGAAAGACGTAATAATGTTCTCACCTCATAACAAGAACCACACCCTTTGCCGGAGTCATATAACAGAGGGCTTCCTGCAGATATTAATGAAGAGAATGGAGGTTGCCCAACAGCGTTGCCGTATCCACAAGCTCCACCTATATATATATGTATATATATATATATATATATGTAAGTACAAAACATATAATAATCATAGAAATTAACTATTTCAATCATAACTTAAGCATTATTTGACAAAAAAACGTCTTATTAATATATACTAATCATTGAAACTGCTAATAGCTATTTATTACCTTCACTTCCATCTCCATTAGAAGGTCCATACCAAGTGGCCACTGCAGGTGACCAATCTGAACCAGATGGAGAATAATATGAAGCGTTAAGGAGCTTTTTGGGGTTGAAACAAGAGGAAGGGACTACTAGGAATACTGAGAGTATAGCTACAAGGGTAAGTAGATCAAATAAAGCACGTTGAAGTGTAAGAGCCATGTTATCAGAATTCACAAATCACTGCAATCTTTTTTGGTTTCTTTGGTAGGTTGTAGCTAACTGTGGAATATGGTGTGATGTATTTGCAATGGCTAGTGTGGTATTTATAGAGAAGTAACCGGGTTCTTAATTGCTCCCAAGTAAAATTATTCCACTGGGCAATATAAAAGAATATTGTTGATCCATGAGAGAGAGGTTTGTGCCTCACTTTCTTCAAAGAATAAGACAAATGTGATGTTTGAATTTGTGGTATCTATCAGGTATTCATCACCCTTCATGGTCTAGACAATATCTTATTGAAGATTTCCAATGTCATAAACATATTATTCAAAATGATAATTATTCGTGCTTGAATATTAGACCAATACTTAAAAGTCTAATTGTATAAGACTTTTTTGTTATTGCAAATTGGGAAGATGGTCTAAGCCAATTTTTCTAAAGAACTTCTTTCCGTTTTGCAAATGCTTGGAAATATAAACAACATTCTAAATGGGTCTAAATATGTCTGTAAGATCATTCAAAGAAAAATTAAGTTATGATAAATTTGATGAAACAAATTAACTTTGAAAAAAAAAAAACACACTCTATTTGCTTGAAAAAATGTGGTAGAGAATGAAAGGAACCCCTAGAGGAACCTGGTAGCATATAAGTAATTTTATCTGATTGCACTTATTTAACTACTCTATATATTAAGGTATTCCTAAGAAAAATTGTAGACAAAAATGAGAAAGGACATTATATAGGAGATTTGATACATATGTAGAAATTTGTATGAATTTTTAATCATTTTTGCTAATCCACGCAAGATACTCTTATTTCAAAAATAAAATCACGATGCCTAAATTTAATTTGATAATATTTTACTTTTTCATTAAGTATATTTTAAATTAGTAAATAATAAACCTTTGTTTATTTTTATTTTCCTTTTCCAAAATCGTCTATGGAAGGTGCAATCATGCCTTTAGATTATAAAACACTACCCACCCGCATATACAAACTAAAATTAAAAACGGTATGTTCTTTTTCAGATGAGTTTTTATTCGGGTGAATATTGTTCACCCGATTTATTGGCCATGATTTATTATATTTGAATCCAGTTATTTGCGTTCATTTGTGAGTGAGAAAAAAACTAATAAAATTGAAAAGAGAATCCTCACATATAATTAAAGAAATGAGCATAAAGTAGCGAAAACCCGTAGTCATTTATGTTGGTATCCTTTATTTTTTTTTTAACAAAGTCACATGACCTCCGAATAATTAAGAGAAAAACACTCATAATTATTATTGAAGTCATTCAAATGATCAATAATCAATTATAGATTATTTTTTTAAAAGATAATCGGTTATCCCTACACCTTAATTAATTACATATTATTTTTCCAAACATTATGATTACGTCATTACAAGAAAAATTCGATTTACCAACAGAAAAAGAAAAATCTTACACTATAATGACTTCAAAATAAATCATTAGTAAAAGAAACTACAAGTCATTTATAACTGATTTTATTTTTATTCATATTTAACGTTTTTAATTTTAGTTTTTAGACTATATTTATAATTAATTTTACTTATTAATATAAATTTATCTAACTGAACTTAAATTTAATTTCAAATTGTTAATATTTGTAAGGCTACCATTGACTTTGGCTCAGCCTGCTCCACCATCAAATTAAAAGAAAAAATTATGAATCAAATCAAGTTTATTATTAAAAAAATTTATTACATAAAAATCAATTTTAGAAATAAAAAATAATTAATTGTTATGTTAACTAAATTAGATATTATTTTAGAGACTAAAAAAAAATTATTGATATCTAAATTAGCTTCTATTATTGATAAATAATTTTTATTATTAATAAATTATTTAGATTCTAAAGTTGGTAGTTAAAATTTTGATAACTAATTCAATATTAATTTAAAAATTATTTATCAATAATAGAAGCTAATTTAGATACCAATAACTTTTTAGTTTCTAAAATAATATTTAATTTAGTCAAAATAAGTAACTAACTATTTTTTATGTCTAAAATTAATTTTTATTTAATAATTTTCTAGTAGTAATATATATTTTAAAATCAACCATAAATTTTAATATAGTCTAACTCTATGTTATATTGATCATAAATCAATGTCATTTTTTACCTAATAAATTTTTAAAAAATACAATTTATTCATACAAAAACATCATGCGATATGATTGTCCAAAATTTTGAAAAAATAATATTAAAAAAATGCATTATACAACAAAATCATGTATCTTAGACTAAATATTACTTGAAACAATTATATTATTAATGTCTTCCATATTCATAACATATATAGTTAAAACAAGTAAAGATCTATTAGTAAAATTTCTATAGTGTAGTCCTATTTAAAGCACCATCGAAAACATCATTAGTTGAAACGTTTCTACTAGTTGTTTTAAAATTAGGATTCAATATTTTTATTTATTTTCCTAAACTCCCTCATAATCGAAAAAGTTAAATGAAAGAGCATACTTAATAATACATTTAGCAAGTGCATATCGATACACCTTAAAATAAATAAGCCAACCAATTAGATTATTGGACCAACCCGAACTTGGCGTATACGGACAACAAAATATTTTAGTTTAATTTTGAAATTGTGCTACAAAATTTCATTTGGAACACCTTTATCTTTTTTCATACCTGTATTAGTGATTTGGGTCAACTACTTATTAATCGGGACTTAACCATCATTTTTTAATTTGATTAATGTGATTAAGGTTAAGAGTCTAAATACAGGTAATCAATTTGATTTAATCAATTAATATCATATTTAGGATTAAGGGTCGAAAAAAAATCTGATTTAATCAAACTGATCTATTTTTACACTGCTTCAATCCAATCCAATGCAAAAAGATAGAAATCGACCTATTTTATTGAATTGATTGTTTTAGTGGTAAGAACTATTAAAACCACAATTATCTTTGTTGATAATCTATAAATCTGAATTTGTAATTAAATATTTTTTATAAATGACTTTGAGTTAATTGAACTATTATTATATTTTAAATTGTATTATTTGATTAATCACGGTCTCGATCAAGTCAATCATATGCCATATACAACTAAAAAAATTAAAGTTAATAAATTTCATTTAGTAAAATAAAATTTAATATAAATATCTGTTGGAAAAAAATAATGATTATTACGTTAAATAGATATGTTAAACATAGATAATATAAAGTGAATATTTTCTTTTTAAACAATTAATACAGAATTACTACCGTTTATGTTCACGATTTTTATTTTCTTTGATAATTTATTTTTCCTTTTCTTAATTGATTTAACAACATAAAATGGTTTGCTTCAATATTACACATATCTAAATAGTACTAAATTCTATATTGTTTTTAGTATTGTATTGGACCAGATCGCTCAGAACTCAGCACTAGATGGTCGAATCTCCGTACATATGGTACAAGCATATCAGCTCAGCTATTGGACTAGTATAATGGTCCATGTGATTGGGCCCCGGTTGTATAAGTAATTCAATCTTTGAATAATTAAGGTAATCATTCGCATGTAAAACCTAAGCAGCTAGCGAAGGGTAATTGTGGACCTGTGGGTACGTTTAGTGCATAAGGGGTCTAAGTTAAGTAAGAGTTTAATTTTGAACCTAAGTTCATGTGTTTTAGGGCACGTAGTGGTTATGTTGCATGTATAATGAAAAGTAGCGTAGCACCACAGAGAAGGTGCCTACATAAACAGGCTGGACCCTAATGTTGGTACATGAGTTGGTGCCCTGGTGGTTATTCTGTTATTATTTTATGCGCTCCCTGTAGAAAAGATTCGATTTTGTTGCAACACCATGAGGGTATGTCCTTGAATAGAATATTTTTCGGTTGTGTATGTTTTCAATTGAGATTAGATTCTCGTGATATAAAGTTGTTGTAAGAGGTAAACTATAAAAGGGACTTGAGACCCCATGTAAATATACGTTGTTTCTAAGACTGAAACTTACTACTTCTTAAATTCTTATAAGCTTTGTACTGACTTGATCGTCGGAGTGCAATCAACAGGTAGGTACCCCTCTGTTTCAACGGAGCTATGTTCCAGTGCATAAGACGCATAACCACTACAAGAAAAGTTGTAATTAGCTGCCAAAAAAAGTGAGGGTCAAATAAGGGACATTGTTAGTGTCCCCAAATCCTACATAATTGAGACACAAAATTAAATATTAATTATAGTGTGGACAAATAAGTTTTAAACGGACACTAAAATCATAAAAAAAAAATAGTTGTGTTCCCCATAGTCCCCACTAATTCATTAGCAACCTTTGAATTAGTGTCAACTTAATGAGATACTAAATTCGCTTTAAGTATCATTTAGTGTCTCCTTTTTACTTTTTGTGTGAATTTTTTGGGGAGACTAATATTATTATTTCTAGTAGTGAACAAATTTAAGAAAAGACGAAGTCAACCGATGAGCAAGTCAACTGGCAAGAAGAATTACTATCTTAAAAAATCAAATATCACCAAGAAAACATAAACAAACATGTATTTGAAGAGTTAAATGCAACAAATAAGTCACTTTTTAAACTAATTAACATCATTTACGTGTTTGGTGGAAGGGTTTACTAAGGGGGCAAAAGCACATGGGTGGACCCACTTCGATCTTTAGGGCAACATAGGTAGGTTAATGTAGCCGTATAAGGACGACGTTGTCTCTTTCAAGAAAATACTACAAAATCGTGGTGAAAGGAAATTGAATTTGAGAAACGTGTTGTTCGTTGATGTAGCCGTTAATGGAGGTTATTAACGGTTGAACTAAGTCGGTACACGTGGATATCCAACGGTTCACAATTATGGATAATGTCTCAAGTTGACAAGCTCACCAAATATTTGGCAACAATTAAGGCAGCTTCTGCTTCTTCTAAACGATCTTTCAATCTTTTCAACATTATTTTTATGGCTGCATGTGCTTTTTGCATTGCATTTGAGACTTTCTTTGTGTACTTTTCTGTGACTCCAATACGAACTTCGCGTGTTAAACAAATAAGCAAAAATAATTTTATATTTTTAAGGGTTAAAAATATTTTTCTTTGATATGTTGTGAAATTATTATTTTTTTTAATCCAAAGTTTAAATCTTATAGGAAATAAAATGAGTTGTTATCAATTTTTTTTTAAAATAATAAATAAATTTTCAGCATAAATTATAATATAATGAGGTAAATATAAAATATTTTAGTATTTTATTTTATATTTAAAATTTATTTACTATGTAAATTTTTTTGTCAAAAATTTGTTTTCGTAATTTTTTTATTAAATTATGCATAATATTTAAAGTTTGAATTAGGAATGAAAATCAATTTCATATAGATAAAAAAAAATTTAATTCTATTTTTTAACTTTGAGATTAAGTATTTTATTAAATATAAAATAGATAAAAATTAACATAATACACTAAAATTAAGTATATCATTTTGTATGTATATGGTTCATGATATAACTATCAATTATTTCTCACAATGAATACAACTTCAATATACACAAAGTAGTTATTACGGTAAAATTTTAGGTTTAATTATAATTTGAACCTTTGAAATTTTGGGATAATTCTGATTTTGGTTTTTGAAAAGATCTTTTGGTTCGTCAAATTTAAAAGTATATGGTTTTAGTTTCTAAACACTAAATTTGAAGTATTAAAAGTATTTTAAACCTTAAGTTTTAAATACTAAAATTCTAAAAAGCTTATTTTAGTTCTCAAATTTATTGTTCAAAGATTGAAATTATATATTTTTCTCAATTTTAAGTAAAAAAAAATTAACTTTAGAACACAAATTGTAATAAATTTCAAATACTGAAATCTTAATTAAACTAAAAATTGAAGAAAATTACAATATGATTATTTAATAAACAATCGACTATATAAACCGTTCGAACTAAGTTTTGAAAGATACATTCATAAATATGAATATAATATTTATAGTCGGTACTACTTGACAGTGGAGTCGTTGGTAGGATTATTTAGCAAGAATTTCGGGCAAAACTCATTAAAACCTATTATCTGTCCGGATATATAGCGCTAGATTCTTTTAAGTTAATATTAACTTAACTATACACTGACTTTAATAAGAAATCATGAATGTAATGGTTAAGTTTCAAGTTAAATTAAAATCATTGAAGGTTATTTAAGTTATAATTCTGTTATTAAAAAAGTGTAATTTGAAAGAGAGGTTTCAACCGAAAGAAAGAGCTTCTATAACATTTGAGAAAAGAGAACACAAAAAAAGAGACAAAGACATCAAATTATGTAAGGAAGCAAAAGAAGATACAAACTTTCAAGAAATTCATTTGGGATTTCTAAAGAGCTTTATGAATCTCGATAAATTTACTAATTTTTTAATAATTTAAATATGAGAAACATATTATTTAAAATTCTTTACATTACACCGAGTTTTATTCTCGTGTTAGAATTATTATTATATTTATTAATATGATTATCAATATTAATATAATTAATAATATAAATATTATTAATATATTTTATATTATTAATTTTATTAATATTATTATTATTCAAATTAATAACATTATTAATTATTATAATATTACTAATATTATTAAATATTCTTAATATCATTAAATATTATTAATATTATGAATATTATTAAATATTATAATAATTATTAATATTATTAAAATTATTAATATTGTTAATATTATAAATATTGTTAATATTATAAATATTATTAAATATTATAAATATTATTGTACCAGACAGGAGCTCGGTCCTCGGTCTTGGACCAACTACTACTCAGTTCTCGGTCTTGGACCAGCTACTACTCGGTTCTCGGGTAGGGTAGAGGTCAACTCAGCCATGGACCTGGAGTCAAGTTATTTGCTTATCTCAAGGGCAATTGCTACATGTGCGGTTATAAAAAGGGGCTAAAACCCTAGGTAAAGGTACGCTGTTTTTAGACGCTGTTTTTACACACTACACTGAGAATTATTGTTGCTTCTGTGAACCCTTACTAACTTGAGCATCGGAGTGCAAACGACCGTAAGGGCGTCCTCTGTTTCTACAGGTAAAAGCATTCAACAACCAAGAGAAGAGCAGATTCCAGAGGGGAAAGGCGGAGCTTGAACCAGTCGCGAGAGTCAACCGGCGGCCAAGTCAACCGGCAAGAACAATTATAAATATTATAGATATTATTAAATATTATACATATTATAAATATTATAAATATTATAAATATTATAAATATTATTAAATATTATAAATATTATTAAATATTATAAATATTATTAAATATTATAAAAATTATTAAATATTATAAAAATTATTAAATATTATAAATATGATTAAATATTAAAAATATTATTAAATATTATAAATATTATTAAATATTTTAAATATTATTAAATATTATAAATATTATAAATATTATTAAATATTATAAATATGATTAAATATGTTTATATATTATTAATATTATTAAATATTATTAATATTATTAAATATTATTAAATATTATTAAATATT
>Ga0123342_1008918_pt1 | contig 12312 bp, 2 predicted proteins | sample Turbeawhitnodule_FD_89960 | JGI IMG/M metagenome (GOLD analysis project Ga0123342, IMG submission 89960) | Root nodule microbial communities of legume samples collected from Mexico - Turtle bean Mexico white nodule | ecosystem: Host-associated > Plants > Roots > Nodule | place: Mexico: Nepantla... | reverse complement strand
ATTCTTGGAGAGCAAAGCCCTCTTCATCGCTCTGCTCCAGGAATGGTAATTCGAACCATCCAATTGTGGCGTGACCAAGACCATCCCAGGGTTTTCTCCCGGGTGTAGATAATACGCACTAGCAGGATTTTGTTGTTCATTCTTCGAAGGATTTTCTTGGGTTTCAGCCATGGAGACAAATGCGAGAAAAAGAAAACAAGAAAGAAAAGGATAAGCAGAGAAAGGAAAACAGAATCGTTGGCAGCGGAGAGCAGAGCAGGTTACACTCGCTCTGATACCATCTTGGATTTTTGAAGGTTCTTCATGTGCTTCTTGTACATGGCAATTGGCGGTGCAGTGAAAAAAAGGATAGGAACAGGGAGCGGTGTGCGGTGGTAAAGGGGCAGAGAGAGAATAACCACAGTAATTAATCACAGAAGAAAAACACTTTATTAAACTTCAATTGATTGATTACAAGAGAAATGTGTATATGCTAAATACACCCTAACGATGCAATCGGGACGCAATTGGGCTTGGCCCATACAAAACAGAAAAAAGGCCCAGAAAGATAAAAAAAATTTCTTTTAACATTAATTGTTCTATATACTTTTCATGTATGACGTAACTTTAGATTAATTAGTATTTACCATAGTAAATGATAATAACATATAAATAAATAATTAAATTCCATTTATCTAATAGATACTTATATAACCAAAATATTTCAATAAATATATATATATATACTTATATAATAAAATTAACTAAGATGTTATATACTCATAACTTAATATTATTTCAATATCACAAAACCAATTTATTAAGAAGAGATTCAATAATGAATAATACAATAAATCTAAAAAATCTCATTAAGATATGTTCTTATAATTAGTTTTAATACAATCTTGAAAAGTGCACCCATGTTTGTATCCGTTTATATAAATTAATTCAACTACACATTTTGTTAATGTGAAATTTTTAATATATCAGATCACGATATCAAGCATGATAATAGAGGAGTTTTAATAATGGATGAGAAGATAGTCCTTACAAACCTCACTTGTGACCTTAGAAAGTGAATTTTAAGTCTAACTCAATCATCTTCAACACACTCAAATAGAGGAGATCTAATGACGAGTAGTAGAATATGCCCAACAAATTTTACTAAGATAAACTCTAATACTATCATAAAGTAGAATAATCTAACTTAATTTCATAAAATCATTTTAGAAAGATGAGAATTGCACATCACTTATATATTATATCTCTAGTCGATGTGCGATCTTCGACACATTATATTGTCAAATAATTACACACATACAAATTGATTAGTTAAACACAAAAATACATGAACTTCACTTTCAATCCATTCATTAAATCTCATTCAACCCATATATCAATTTCATTTATACATAAACACTTCAATTGGATACAAATTATATATATATAGATATATCAATTATAACGTATTAAATAAAGTAAATTCATTAAATACAATATAATTCAATTGATAAATCTAAATAACAAAATAATTCATTGTTCTGGGATGAGATCCGATAAGAGAATTGTCATATATTGGACGAGGTATGAAGAACCAACAAAAACAACAAAATTCACAATATTAAACAAACAACATAAAGAATATAGATTTAACATTTCCAAAAATTTCAATGAATCAAAACACTCAACAAGCTTAGATAAAATAACTATTAATTTCAAATAATTTGTTGAATGTTGAAAACCCTCATACTAAGTGAAACACATAATTTAATATGAACAAAATAAATCGCAAGTCACAGTTAAGTTATCAGATTCACACTCTTTCAATCTTATTTATTTGTCATCTAATATTGAATTATAACATTCAAATAATACTAAAACAAAATTAAAATAACACAAAAATATTTTTTTTCTCTTATACATTAATCAAATTACTAATAATTTCAATTCCAAAAATTTACATAAATCCTATGTGTATTTCAAATTCCAACTATATAAATTTTAATTTTATCACCAAAAAATTTCTGCCAATAATATTTTTCATATTTAATAAAAAATAATTTAACATATCAATATAAAAACTTGACAATTTCAATATTAATAACATTCGACAGTCGTTTTATAGTTAAAACCAAATAATTTAAATTTAAAATACTGTGTTTTTACTTAAGGATTATTTGTTCCTTAAACAATAAGTAAACAGAGTTAATAATACACCAAATTTTCTAGAGACTAAATAAAATATCACAAAATAAATTGAAACATAAATAAAAAGATAAAAAATAAATAAGAAAACAACATTTCTTAATTATAAGAATCATAAGAGAAATTATTAAATATACCAATAAAATAAAAAATAAAACATAGAAAGATTTTAAAATTATATATAATGTTTGAAATTTTATTACATGTTGAATCCGCGAGATAGGATTTCTTAACAAAATTTTGTGGACGTGATAATGCCACATATTTTTAAACACCAGTCAATAAGATTCCATCCAACGAAACACTAGCTCCCTTTGCAGCACCACTGTGACACAACCTTAATTCCTTAACCAAGAAGCACTAACTCAAGCACACATTGAAGTTTTTGAGAAAGCCTTTCAAAAACTATAAGAATTTCAAACAAACACTTGAAAGCTCTTTAAACAATCTCAACAAATGTTTAATATGGAATAAACCTATCCCTTTATAGCTTTCCGTTTTAAATCAGAATTTCAAAAACACTTAAAAGTTGTTATCAAAATAACATATTGAAGTCTAAATGAACAAATTGTTTTTTTAAAATATTGCTGGTAGTTATATAACCACTTCCAGATCAGTTTATAATTGTAACAATGAGCCAATCTGATTTTGGTCCCAAAACATAATTTTGAAAAAGGTTTATCAGATTTGCACCAGTACAAAAAGAATATATTGTTTTATAAAATAACATATATAATGTTTTGCAAAAGACATATTTAAACAACCTCTATCCTAATAGGAACCATGAATACAATACACCATTCTTCAAAAAGATTTTTTTCATCAAACACACTCTTTTGTCAAGTTGAGTTGAGACTCCAGCTATCTTCAACAAAAACATGCAATTGAAAGTAATCAAAATAGTATAATTAAAACTAATGAAAGTGTACATATATGTAGAAAGTTACAAATCATGATATGTTTTGATTCCCAATTTGTAAAAAATATTTGGACCATTATTGACGGATTTGTTCAAGAGTTTGTGTGCTTAGTGGTTGATGACTTTTTACGGCAAGTGCACCGCTTTGTCAGAAGTAATAATTTGTCCTTAAGGATGAATATCGATCCCATAAGGAACAATTGACTATTCAAGTACAATATTGCGCTAAATATAAAATTGAACAATAAAAAGTTGGTTTGAAGATTTTTATAATGGCAAGAATTAACAAGAAAACAAATCAAAGACTAATTGCTTCAATTGAAAAAATGGGAATTATGTTTCATCTGTCTCACTCTTATGTATTTTGATTAGCATGCCAATATTAAGTTCTTTGATTGAAATTGATGCTACTAGAAAATTCATTTATATCGATTTCTCGCATATAAAATTCTTAAGAATGTTTTCTAAATATCAATTTCTCGCTTACTTATAAAAAAAACTTAGAATCACACTTAAACGTTAATGGCAATTAACAATTGAAGTCTATTCCTAGCACTCAAATTTTGTTTAGGTCAGAACCCTAAAAATACCTTTCGGTCAGATTTAAGATTCTCAAACTGTCAGAATGATTTAGAAGTAAAAAAACAATATTAATAATCAATCAAGAACAAAATATTAAATAATTAAATATCACCTCAATACATAAGAGTTCAAATAGATTACCAAGAGTAAAATTAGGCACGCACACAAATCAATTTTTTAACATGATTATTTTTTGACTAATATTATTGCACCCACTTATATACAATGAAAGGCTCTAATCTCTAGTCGATGTGGGATCTCCAACACACCCCTCTCACGCCGAGACTGCCAACTCGTGCGTGGGACTATATATTTTGGATGGTCCGATAGCGGCCCGATAGCGGGTGGCACGATAGGCCCAACACGTGCGTGGGACTATATATTTTGGATGGTCCGATAGCGGCCCGATAGCGGGTGGCACGATAGGCCCAACACAAACACTCGCTAGGATAGGCTCGAAATGGCTATGATACCATGTTACGAAGTGGACTTTAAGCCTAACTCAACCCCATAAAACCGGCTTATAGGGTTGAGGTTTGCACCCACTTATATATAATGAAAGACTCTAATCTCTAGTCGATGTGGGATCTCCAACATCTAATGTTAAGTAAGTTTTTTTATTGACAATAATGAAACTGTTTTTCAAACAATGTAGAAGTCAACTTTAATACGTATTATTTTTTGGTTGACACTATTAGGATTGTTATTTTGCCAAAGAGAAAATTATTTATTGATCAACATTAATCAATATTTTTCAGTCATGTCAACAAAGTTATTTTTCCATAAATGTTAGTTAGAAATTTTGCATTTACATCGTTTATGATTATATTTTTGTTGATCTATTATGATTATTTATCCATCAACATCACCAATTTTTTTTTTCGAAGTTGGACATGTTTTCTTTTAAAATATCAATATGAGAAATTTTTTACCAAACATAATTATAATTGATTTGATCGATATGAATCGAAAGATTTTTTAGTGACATTGATTGAAAAGTCATAAAATATTCTTAACCAACAATATCATAATTTTTTTTATAAATATTAATTGAAATAATTATAATTAACATTTGAAAAATAATCTTAACCGCGAACGTTATTTGATAAAAAACCTTGTCAATCTTATCTAAAAAAATCTTGTCAATCTTATCTAAAAAAATCTTGCAAACTTAAGTAAAAAATAACTTTAATTAACATTAACTGAAAATTACTATTAACTAATATTTTAAATTATTAAGTATTATTTAATATTAATATTTTTATATGTTGTGATGATTGAAATGATCCATTAAAATAAAATACTTTAAAATTTGAATAATTTGGAATGAAAAGAAAAATCAAATTCACTAAATTTAAATGCTTGAAGGTAATAAAAACCCTGTACAGACACGTCATTAAGCATTTGCTTCCTTGTTCATCTGAATTTTCAGGACCTGTGAGATAAACAGTAAGATTTTTATTTTAATTCTATACAATATAACTTGAAAAAAGTATATCCATAATTTGTTAAGCTTATATATTTTATTCCCCAACAATCTTTTGGTTGAAAATGAGGTGTTACACGTAGTGAGGATGAAAGTGTTATCTTATAACGTGAGGAGTCTTGGGTGGTATCAAGGGGAAATCAAGTGAATAAATTTTTCAAAATGAGAAGATCTACTTCTTTGTCTTCAAGAAATGAAAAAGAAAAATAAAGAGGTAAGTTTTTGTCAATAATTATAGGCTGATCTTGTGGACGGCAAAGCATTCAAAAGTGAACTTTGTAGAGGGCTACTTTACACATGGGTAATGAGGTATGTGAGTTATCATTGGAACTTTTTTGGAGGTGGATATTTAGGTTTTGAAGGGACTTGGAAGAACAAAGGAAAAAAATGTTGTTATTGTATATCTTCATTTTGCCAATATGAAGAAAATGTGAGGATGTGACAGGAGCTGAAGGAAAAAAATGAGTGTAGCACTTTTAGTTTATCATGTGTTATTGGGAACTTTAACCATGGGAGAGAGAGAAAAGAAGTAATACAAAGGATTATGGAGAACACCTATGATGAATTTAATGAATTTATTAGTTATATGAGAATGAAAGATATGATGGGGGAGAACTTTTACTTAGTATAAAACCAATGGGAAAGTGAAAACTAAAATTGATAAGATGTTTGTATATATAGAATTGATGAATTTTCTAATGGAGGATGAATAATGAGGTTTGGGACTTAAACTTTTTAGGATATTATATTGTTTGTTAGAGAAGAATTTAAAAAAAATTATGAACAAAGGATGGGAAGGAACTGGGGACAACGATGTATGTGTTTTAAATTGAAAGGGTTAGACAAAAATAAAAGGGGATACAAAGTTTGAATGAGGAAGTATGAACTAAAAGGAATCTAAACAAGTAGTTATGGGATGTCACAAAATACAATAGTCTATTTGGAGGTAAAATGCTAGAATTAGAAGGCTTAAAGAAAGGAACAATAATACCAAATTCTTTCATTCAACTCTAAATTGGAAAATAAAATAAGAATATGTTGAGAGGAATATATGTACAAGGAAGGTTTGAACAAGAACCTTTAAAGGTAAAATAAAGAAGTTTTAAAATATTTCAAGGATAAATTTAACAAAGATTCTTAGAACATACAATGAAAGTAAGGAGGTAGTTTGAGAATGTGGATAAAGTAAAAATCCTAACCTAGATAACTACAACTTTCAGATTATAGAAGGATATTTTATGAGATTTTGGATAAAGATTTTAATAATGATTTTTTTTTTAAAGAGGAGGTACTCTTTCTTTCGTCACATTAGTGGCTAAGGTAGATAAATTTGTTACAAAGTATCTTAGCGAAAAATTTGCTAGTGGATGAGGGTATGATATTGAAGAAAGGTTATTTGGTATTCAAATCTTACCATGAAAAATCTTATGATTCTTTGAATTGGGAGTTTCCTTTCTATATGCTTAGAAAATGTTAGGTTCTATAAAAAAAAAATGGATACATTGAATAAGAAGGGCCTTTAATGTAATTTTGTTTCCATTCTTATGAAAAAAAGACTTTAAAATGACAAAATGATTGATACAAAGAGATTCACTATTGTCTTTCATATTTACAATTGTAGGTGAAAGATTAAATGAGCTTATGAAAGGAAAATACAAATAAATTATTTTCAGGGTATAAGGTGGAAAAGATGGTGAAAGTTAATATTCTTCAATTTGTTGATAAAACAATATTTTAGGAAAGATATAAGAGACAACATAAAGGTATTATGAGAAACTTTAAGCTGATATTGAACATAAGATGAATCACTTTAAAAGTAGGTTGAGAGATTTTGGGTTGGAGGAAAGAACAACAAAAACTTTTGTTGATATGTTGAACTTTTCTATCCCATTTTCCTTTGAATTATTTAGGGATACATATTAGGGTTAATCTTAGAAGATTGGAAATTTGGAAACTAGTGATCCATACATTCAATACAAAACTAGCATCGTGGGAACATAAAATGATTTCATGTGTAGTAAACTCAATGCTGACATCTCTTACTCTTTTCTATGCGTCATTCTTTAAAATACTGAAAGAGGTAGTGAGAAATTTAACATACTTGCAAAATAGTTTTGTATCGTTGAGAGTGAATAAAAAAAAGGAGAATTTATTAGGTGAGGTGGGATAAAGTATGTTGTCTAAATAAACATGGAGGATTAGATGGTTAAAGAAATAAGTACATTCAATGAGGATTTATTGGATAAATGAAGGTACACTCAAAGGAATTCTTTGTTGAATAAGATCATATCACTAGTGCAAATAACATTGTTTACAACGACATAATAGGTCGGTTAAATGAGAACCGATGTAAACAAAAATACGGTGACATTTTATAAATATTTGACACATATTACACCAGTTGGGCTATTCAATGTAATATGTCTTACTCAGAGCAAAAAAAAAAGTTTTAAAATTTTTTATATTTGGGATTACATATAACACCGATTGGATAGAGGAATTGGTGTTATATGTTACTCCTAGATTAAAAATAAATAAAAGTTTTTAAAAATGACTTATAACACTAGTTATATGCCATTCCAAAAGTTTTTAAAAAAATTTGAAAAATTTAACTCTTGGCACTACATATAACACTGGTTGGATAGAGGAATCGGTGTTATATGTAATTTCCAGATTAAAAAAAATTTTATATGTTATTTCGAAGTAAAAAAAGGTTTAAGTTATGTTTTTACCATATTTTCTTGTCTCGTGCCCTCACTCTTCATTCACCCTATTATAAGTTTTCTTGCTCTAGGGTTCATTTTTCTTCTACCAACATTGCTACCACCGCCGCTGCCTCCACCGCTCCCCTGCCACTTCTCTCTTATTTCGTTTTCTTCATCATGAGAGCATTCACATTGAACGAGATTCTTCCATTCACACTTCTTTGCTATTTTGTTTCTACTCTTGTCGTCGCTCTTGTCGCCACTATCTCCGCCTCTATCGCCGTCACATTGCCGTCAAAGCTCCCTTCACGTTCATGCTCCAAGTTAGTTTTTTATTTTTAAATATTTTAATTTTAATTTTAATTATTATTTGGTTTATAATTATTTATATAGATAATTAGTTTTGGTATATTGTATTTGGAATATAATGTATTATGCTTTAAATTGGGTAATTATTATATGTTGAACGTCTTTGTATTGGATCTGGGGGTCATCAACCCTCGGCAACGTTGAATGCTTTGGTATTGGGTTTGGGATTTAATATGTGACTCGGGAGCACATATAACACCGGTTGGGAGCCACAATCGGTGTTATATGTGCCTTTTGGATAACATATTTTTGAATATTTTATTCAGATTTTGGGATATATTACACCAGTTTTTACAATCAGTGTTATATGTAATTGACATTTTACATCGCTAAGATCTCCATCGGTGATGGAACCAGTGTTATATGACTCCTAGAACCGGTGTTATATGTCTTTTCTGCACTAGTGTAGGTTCGAAGTGTAAGAATTGAAGAAATATGACAATAAAGGGATGTATATAAAAATAACTTAGTTTGGTGGAAGAAGATGTAAAATGTGTGTGAAAATGATAATCAAATATGATACCATATTACGAAGTGGACTTTAAGCCTAACTCAACCCCATAAAATCGGCTCATAGGGTTGAGGTTTGCACCCACTTATATACAATGAAAGACTCTAATCTCTAGTCAATGTGAAATTTCCAACAGATATGTCTAGGAAGCTAGAGGATGGAAACAAAGTGAAGATTTGGATTGATTTGGCTTTGGACAACAACAAAATATTGAATGAAGATATAATATGTTATATATTGTATTTGAACATAAAGAAGAAAAGAGGGGTAAGATGAGAACTTGGAATGGAGATACATAAGAATGAGTTTTTCAATGGAATTATTGTTTGAATGCAAAAAGAATTATTATTAAATCTGATGGAAAAATTAGAAAGGGATAAGATGGAGAGGTCTATTAAGCTAAATAAGTTTGGAAGGAGAAACATAATGATATATAGTCATTCAAATATGCATATAAAATTATTCATAAAATAAAAGGAGGCAACTAGCCTATCAATATGAAATTTTTTAGAGTTATGTGGTAGAAGAGAATCCCTTCAAAAGCAACTTTTGTCAATTGGAAACCATTTAATAAGAGATTGTCAACAGAATATCTACAAAGAAAGAGGAGCATGGTCAAAATAAATAATGATTTAAGATTTTTTATGGTAGAATTGAAATATACCCCATATTTTTTTCTCATATAGTAAAGTAGAATTGGTTTGGAAACAAGGTTATGGGTGAGTGAATCTCAGCACAAATACTATCAAAATGGCCATAAACACATTTTTCGTTAGGATGGATTATTCATGAAACAATTGTGGAATATTTTGTGATGCACGATAGTACGGAGATTAGGAAAAGAAAAAAAAAACTATGTTTTCAAAGGAAAAAAAGTTCATGAAGATGTTATACATGTCAAATTATTAAGTTGCCACATAAGAGAATAAATAATTTGAGTTGTTATTCTTTTGCTAAATGAAGATATTTTTAGATTTTAAATTTCTAAACAAGTAGTTTCAATCTTATAATTATAAATAGGTAGTTTCAATATTTGAGAAGACAAAAAGAATTGAAAAAAATAATAATAGCCAATTTTTTAGGCTCGGTGTCAATTCAGAGTTATATGCAACTACACAAAAATAAAGAAAATTATTGATATTTAAAATAATTTTTATTAATAATAAAATTTATAAATAAATTTATAAATTAATATTTAATTAGATAATAAAGTTTTAGCTATCAACTTTAAAATTTAAAATAAGTAATTGTTATGTAACTAATTAAATACTAATTTAAAAATTAACTTATAAATTTTATAAAAACTGTTTTAAATATCAATAATTTGTTTAATTTTTAAAATAGTATCTAATTTAGTCAATATAATAATTAACTATTTTTTTAAAAATTAATTTTTATTTAATGATTTTTTTTTAGAAATATTAAGATTCAAATAAAAATAATAATATTATTGATTGCTAGGGTGTAGAGAAAAATTGGATGTCACCTATCAAGATTCAAATAAAAGTCATTATTCATTTAAAATTTTCTACACAATGAAATGAAGATTTATGTGGAAGCATTAATTATGAAATATATAAACGATTATATTTTAATATAATTAATTATTATTAATAATTACATTTTCATTATAATAAAATTTGCAATTAAAATAATAAATAAAATAAAATAAAATAATTTAAATTTAAATTTTGTAAATTAATTTATTTAATATATTTTTATTTCAAAATATATCTTTTTTATTTAGTAAAACTTGTTTACTTCTAGTTTTTTAGAATTATTTTTATATCAAATTATTTTAAAAATTATTTTTTAAATATATTAATATACAAAATAAAGAAATTATTCAATTATGTTCATAAAATTAAATTATAAATTTTTCATTTATTTCTTTTCATTTTCAAGCTTTTATCCACTCCAAAACAAACCATAAACAATAACATAATAAGACAAAGAAATTAAGACATGAGGTGAATGAATGAATTGAGTTTGATAATTTATGCTTGATGAACACTATAGTATACATAACAATAAATGAAGGAACACTATTTTTAGATGCCATCAATGCAACGCGAATATCATATACGAAGATTGTGCAGGATGTGTTTTAGGGTTTATGAATATCATTATAGTTTTCATTACTTGTATAAAATGTGTACATTGAGTTCCTTCAAACATCCAACCATAGATTATTTTTTTCTCCCAAACAATATTATTTATTTATTTTACTTAAATAAATTTATTTCCACTTTAATTCTTAATCTGGACCTATTCTTCAAGTTGAAAATTTAGTATCCTTAAATTCTTAAAATTCTTATTAATAGGTATAATAGACTTCCATCTAATCTGTCTTAGAATTCTTTATTAATATGTATAGTCTACCTGTATCGTTTTTGTTAATGTACCGGTAGGCACCGGACGGACACACGTGGCCGACCGACTGAATTCATAATAAATGATATTTACGCGATAACCTAAAGCGGTTAAGATACACCTCCGAAAAATAAGGAGAACGTGATTAAAGAAGATATGTTCTCCGGGTATCCCAGTACATAACTGACAAGATTTACTCATAACCACCCTAAGCCCAAGGAACAGAAAGTCCACTAGGCAATCCTATAAATACTGTGCTCAGGCCAAAGAAAGGTACGTTTTTCATCCACTTACTAAACCACACTTAGAATCTCTCACTTACTTGAGTGTCGGAGTGCCTTCGCAGGTACCCTCCCCCGCCCGACCGAAGGAGACACCAAGAAGGAACGACCGATCGAAGAAGAGGAAGATCGACACATCAGTAATTATACTACATCAACCGACCGTGTCTGGGCCCCATCTCTCCACTCAGGTACAATTGGCGCCCACCGTGGGGCCGAGGCAAGATTTCAATTTTTGAGGCATAATGGTTGCAACGAGGAACAACAACGACGCTATGGCAGAACAGATGACTATGATTCAAACCCTCCAAGCTTAGATGGAGGAATTGCGACAGAAGGGGATTGAAAACCGCCGCCAACACGAAGAGAATAGACGCCGTCAAGAGGAAGAAATTGCCTTATTAAGAGAGCAAAATGCACGACTCCAGCAACAGGTTGATAATCCCGAACGAGAAGGCCAATCCCATGCGGCCGGCCGAACCGCTTCTCGCATACCTACACCGACTGACCCCAATCCTAGTTCCAGAACTGAAACTGTTGAAAGAAAGTTAAGTAAAAGGTGTCATCCTTTTACAGACAAAATTATCACTACACCACTTCCCGACAAGTGGAGAGGCCTCACCATTAAACTCTATGACGGCTCAACCGACCCAAACGAGCATTTAAATGTTTACAAAACGCAAATGACTATGTATACCACAGACAACAATGTGTGGTGTAAAGTATTCCCCACGTCGCTCCAAGAAGAACCTCTTACTTGGTTTACAGAGCTGCCTTCAAATTCCATAGATGACTTTGACGTCTTAGCCGCAAAGTTTTCTACTCAATATGCCACCAGCCGACCGCATCACATGTCCTCCATGTCTCTCCTAGCGGTACAACAAGAGAAAGGTGAATCTCTT
>Ga0123342_1008917_pt1 | contig 12313 bp, 4 predicted proteins | sample Turbeawhitnodule_FD_89960 | JGI IMG/M metagenome (GOLD analysis project Ga0123342, IMG submission 89960) | Root nodule microbial communities of legume samples collected from Mexico - Turtle bean Mexico white nodule | ecosystem: Host-associated > Plants > Roots > Nodule | place: Mexico: Nepantla... | reverse complement strand
TCCTCCCACATCGACTAGAGATTAGAGCCTTTCATTGTATATAAGTGTGGGTGCAAACCTCAACCCTATGAGCCGGTTTTATGGGGTTGAGTTAGGCTTAAAGTCCACTTCTTAATATGGTATCAGAGCCATTTCGAGCCTATCCTAGCGAGTATTTGTTGGGCCTATCGTGTCACCCGCTATCGGGCCGCTATCGGACCACCCATAATATATAGTCCCACGCACGAGCTTCTATCTATCACTCTCGGCGTGAGGGGTGTGTTGGAGATCCCACATCGACTAGAGATTAGAGCCTTTCATTTGTATATAAGTGGGTGCAAACCTCAACCCTATGAGCCGGTTTTATGGGGTTGAGTTAGGCTTAAAGTCCACTTCTTAATAATATTTAATGTTCACAGGTATATCTTCTCCTTCAGTCTCCTGCACATTCCTTGATCCAAACCATGGATATCCACTCACATCTTTCCTCTTGAAAAGTACATCCATGGAAGCAAACAGGGAGTTAGTAATGAGTTTTTCAAAATTTTAATACATTCTGAAAAATTTACTTTACTTTTAAGTGAATGAGTGTTATGCTTTGTAATCCGGCTTGAGCAATGGCAATGGGCCACATTTAAGCTGGCTTTGTTGAATCATATAATTTTTTTTTGTTACAACATTAAATGATTTCATTAGTAATCATAATCTATATTTAGATTTTATTATATGATTTAGAGGTTAAACCCTACTGAGTGAGTTCATTAAACATCGGTATGGGTGGATATGGACTAAGTTCGGATACCTTTTTATCTAAACTTGGTTTGTTTATGTTTTAGTTTTGTTCTTAGGCTTCAGTTGATTCTTTTTAAAGGTTTAACCCGAATTAAAAAACTTATTTAATTGCTTGTTTATGGTAATATTTAATACAAAAATCTGCTTAATAAATGTATATTTTCTTTTTTCATTTAGGTGATTAAGTCTTAATAAATATTTCGAATAAAAATATGCGAAAATAAATCTAACCTCAACAAGTATTAAAGAAAGATAATGATAAAATAAAAACAGAAAACAAACTATCATTCAAAATTCTCAAATGACATATCATAGAAAACTACTTTGACCTTGAATTTAGACATAAGAAAAAAAAAAGATAGATATAACTCTTACCTCGACTTGTTTTCATTTAATACACGACTCATTCAATCTCTCAATATTTTTTTCCCATTTTCATTAGTACAAAGTTAAATTGTAACATTTTGGTGAAAAAAAACCCTAATCGCTTGTCCTAATTATTTTAAAAATAATTCAGTAACTAATCCAATAAAGGAGTTTCGATAAACATTAAAAGGTAAAAAATAAAAAAAAGGAGGTGCTGTGCAAAGGAGAATTAGTTTAATTTTCCTTGAACATAATTATAAGAAAATAAACATAAATCTAGTAAAAATTAAAGGAAATGGATTATACAATGCATACAATAAATAAACCCAGTATGTACTGTAAAATAATGAAATGTAATACAAAAATAACAACCAGTTGCGAATGGCAAATGAGAATATACATGTTTAACTTAGTTTTGTCAGTTTTGTAAGCGAGTTTGAAAAAAAAAATCTGACAATTTTACTCTCAAACATGCTCTAAATAAAGTTTTTAATTCAACTAAAAATTGATATTCTTTTTTAATAAATTCCAAATGTCTAAGGATGCACTTAAAACATAACTTAAAGCTTGCTTATAGTTTAGACTAGAAAGGTGCAGCAGCAAGTAGAAAACAGAGAATAAATAAACAACTTTAATCAGTGTGGAGTAGTGCGTGAAACCATGGTGGAAGGGTTTAGCTTCCAAATTATGAATCAATCTATCTCCAGTTGTAGGGTCCCACTATAGTTGACCCTTTTTTACTCTCTTTAGTATTATTACTTTCAAACAAAATTGAAATTTCATATCTGTAAAATGATTTGATTTTTTAAAAAACTAAATAGTTAGATTCAGATTAAATAGGACATATTTTATATTTAGAATAATACAATAAAAAATTATTTTTAATAAAAAAAATAATTTAGTTAATTTTAATGATTGAAGTAATTGAATACATGTTTATTAAAAAATAATTAATATTAATATATAATTAACTTTTTTGTTAATATTCAATCAAAACTATGAGAATTTAAAATATATGTGAATAAAATTGAGATAATTATTAATATTAATGTTAATTTTCTCTTCAATAAATATATGTCATAATTAATAAGGATGGTATCTTTAATCACTTCAACTGTTGAGAGAGTTCAAATAAAATTAATAATTTAAATCAAAAGTTGTTGTACTAAAACTGTATTTTTTTATTATACTAAAAATGAAATACCTTAATATTTGTGGTATTACAATGATTATTTATTTATTTTTAAATGATAAATAAAAAATTATAATATAAAAGTATAATTTCGATTTTTTAAACACACAAACCATAGAATACGAAGTACAAATTTGTCTCTTTTTATAAACTCTAAGTTATGCATATAGAATATGACTTTCTTTTTTAAAAGATATAAGACTAGTGTTTTATTTGTGACCTACGTATTTTTTTTTTTAATATAAATGTAGATTCTTAGAAAACTTGATTTTAGGATCTACACAAAATCATAACTTTTTTAGTTTTATATCTATAAAATGATGCAATTTTAGGTTTAAATTAGAACTAAAAATATACATTTGTGATAAACTTTTAAGACTAAAAAATATTAATTATTATTGTGATTAAAATCAAAATGTGAAGATTAAAAATGTATTTTATCAAATTCTTTTTAAATGGTCTAATTGATTATATTTGATCTTTTTACGTTATATATATATGAGATTTATCCTTGAATATAGTACTCGTCTACCTTTTATATATATATATATATATATATATATATTATATAAAATTATTACCTTGATTATTATCACCTGCAATATTATATACAATCAATCACATTGTAATGAAACCGCGTATCTTGTTATCTTTCAAGTTAGTCTTTTAGAAAAATTGTATTAAATATTTTTTTTATCAACTAGACAAAAATAAATAAATGTGAACTACTTCAGGAATAGTCCACAACAGTCAAAATAACAACAACAACTCTTCACAAACCGTAAAAGAAACATCAACCCAACCAACCAATAATCACTTGTTTTTAATAAAAAACATACAAACTAGAGGATCAAGACACCAATCAGAAAAGAAAAAACAAGCAGAAGGAATTTTGGAAGTAACCCAAGACCATACTTTCAGTTGAGCCAATGAGAAGATTTCAGAATGATCAATCACTCCTCCCTTGAAAATATGTTTATTCCTATGACGCCAAATTTCACTAACCAAAGCAATTCAAGTATACCCAAAAGCTAAGTTGACAGAAGCAGGAACATCAATGAAGTTATAATGCAAAAAATGTGAAGCAAGTTCAAGAAGATCAACCGACTTCACCCTTACTCAATCATAACACAAGTTCCATACTAGCCAAACAACTCTACATTCAAATGACAAATGACTTGTAGTTTCCTCTTTCTCCCTACAAAAGCAACAAACCATGATATCCACCATAATCCCACGTCTTGCCACCAGATTGACCTTGGTAGCGATCTTGTTCACCAGGACCTTCCAAGCAGTAATGTGAGTTGAAGGCAAAGCCTTAATTTTCCAAAAAAAGTTATACAAACTCAAAGACTCCTCTTCTAACACGCCCTTTAAAAAACCATAAGTTGAGTTAACAGAATATTCAGCGCAATCACCATCCTTACAGACCCATTTATCTTCGAAATCCAAATAGGGGCTTGAAAGGTGAACAACCCCAAGAAGTTGAGAAACCAATTCCGATTCCCAAGAAAAAAGGCTCCTTCTTCAAGACAGATCCCACACCCAAACATTATTAACTCAATCCTCACACAAAGAGATTTAGCATCTTTCGATACTAACAATGAAAACAACCTTGGAAACATGTATTTCAAACTACCAGAACCCAACCAATTATCTTCCCAGAAAAAAAAAACTCATTTCCATTACCAAGCTCCCACCTGAAAGGATCTTCAAAGGAAGAACATCAGACTTCATGTTTCCAGACCTCCTTCAAATCTCTCCGCCACAGTGAATCTGAGTTGAGAGTAGTCGTTGCTCTCTAAGGCTTCTCCACCCACCATATTTAGACTCTATAATATCCTTCCAGAGTCCTCCCTTAGTCTGACACAAATGTCAAATCCATTTTCCCAGCAAAGCCAGGTTAAACAACCTGATATTGAGAATGCCAAGGCCACCAACATCTAGTGGTTCGCGCACCTTATCCCAAGCAACCCATGCAATTTTCCTCTCCTCAAACTCCCAACAACTCCACAAAAAGTTCCTTTGTAGGGTCACAATCTTCTTCACAACCGTGGAAGGCATCTTGAACAAGGATAAAAAGAATAGCGGAACAGACGAAATAAATGACTTGACAAAGAAAATCCTCCCAGCCATCAAAATAAAAGTCCCTTTCCAGGTGCTCAATCTAGACTTGATTCTGTCAACTACACCGTCCTAAAACACGTTTCTCTTTTGGCATCCCCATGTACTTGAAAGGGGTCTTCGTCATCTCACAATTAAGAATAGACGCAAAGCGAAGAATGACATTTTGATCAATCCCCACCCCTCCAATTCTACTCTTCGAGAAATTCACCTTCAACCCAAAAGCAATCTCAAAATAGTTCAACAAAACCTTGAGGTTGTACATACTCTTAATGCTAGCATCGCAGAAAAACAAGGTGTTATCTGCGAATTGAAGCGTATTAACCTTAACCTTTTTATACCCGACCTCGAGCTCCTTTATCAAACTTTTCTTCGTTGCTTTCCTTGAAACACCGACTAGACCTTCAGCTGCTGCAGTAAGTCTAAACCCTAAACATATCTCATTTGAAGTTAATATCAAACCTATTAGAAGAAGTGTATTAAAAATTTATAATCATTTTTGGATGTCAAGGTAGTTCATCTACCGAATTTGTAACAACTGATGCACAAATTTCCTTTAACTTCTCATTACTTAATATCGTAATTTAAATATATAATATTTCATTTCCTTAATGGATTATGTGTTTAATATTATACCCGACCTTGAGCTCCTTTATCAAACTTTTCTTCGTTGTTTTCCTTGAAACACCGGCTAAACCTTCAGCTACAATAAGTCTAAACCATGAACCCTAAACATATCTCATTAGAAGTTAATATCAAACCTATTAGAAGAAGTGTATTGAAAATTTATAATCATTTTTGGATGTCAAGGTAGTTCATCTAACTAATTTGTAACAACTGATGCACAAATTCCTTTAACTTCTCATTACTTAATATCGTAATTTAAATATATAATATTTCATTTCCTATTATGTGTTTAATATGATAACCTTGGAGTCATAATACCATTTCTGGTACACATACATATCACACCAATGATCATATTAAATATCACCATCACCATTATTACAATTAAGTGTTGTTTGAGAGAGCTCTTTCCGTTGAAATCTCGCTTCCTACAACCGAAGAAGACTCTCTTCCTTGAATGGTCTCACATTACTCACATTACTTAAGAGTGACAACTCCAAATAGTAGAATTAAGCTTCTCCCTCGCTCAAATTCTCTTTCTAGGCTTAAGCATTAATTGTTTGATTGTTCTTGTAATGCTAGATTGATACACTTGTTTCATTGGGTACATCAAGTTTCATAAGGTACACCACTTTACTATCTCTTAAGCATTAAAACATAGTTACATGGTCTCACATGTTTTAGGAACACATGAGATCACAACTCATCGCTTGAATGACTAAGTTATCACTTAAGTGACCAAGTTGTTAATTGAGCGTCATTTATTTTAAAGGAGAAAGAATTGCCTCAACCTCGATCTCTTTCTCGCTCAAGCTACTAGCTCTTGTTTGAGATATATATCATATCACTTAAGTGTCCATATTGTTGCTCGAGCAATAATAAATGAAAAGAAATGAGTAAAATCATTAGAGAGTGGTCTACTTACTTAGATGAAAAACCTAATTAACTATTTTATCCATCATTGTAGTACCTCCTCAAAATGTAATATGAAATCACAATGATAATTTAATTATTTTATAAACTTAAAGAAAATTTAAAAATTAGAGATTTTAGAGAGATATAATTTTTAATAATAATATATTACATTTTATTTATTTATGAATATTTTATTATGTACCCATTTAAATAAAACTCTAGATATATTTAAAAATTCCACTTGCTGCATATTATACCCAATATTCATTTGTCTAGACAACTCACTAAAAGATGCTGCAAATCATAAAAAAAACCATGAAGGATAACTTTTTTAATTAGTAAAATAAAAAATAAAATAAATAAATAACAATTTAAGAAAGCTCCAACTCTATTACATCTAACACTTATCAAACTGTATAACTTTCAAGAAATCTTACCAAGAGGGTGCCTATCACCCTACCACCAATTGGTGAAAAAAAAATAGAGTAAATATTACTTCCCTTAACCAACATTCAAAAAAAAGGAAAACTTTTCTTACACTGTGAATAGTGAACAACACACACTTCACACCTCTTTATAATAATATAATAATATTTTAAATTAAAAATAAAATAAATATTATTAAAATATTAATTTATTAGTATATTAGGTATATATTTTATTTTTACTGTATATAGTGGCAACAGCACCTTTCAAAAAAAGTACATTCCTAAATACATCACCACTGTACCCCTAAATACATCACAAAAAACACTACCCAACAGAAAAAGACCTATACACATAACTCAATCACAATGCAAGACACTGAAATTATAACCAGATACAAAAGAAGTTAGATAGTAATTCTAAACTAAAACTGTTGAAGGAAATATTACATAACATAAATATAGCCTTCATATTCCATCATAGTCTCATTAATGCTCAAAAGTTTCCTAATAAGATGACAAATATTAGCGGATTAGTTAAACAAATTCATTTTTTTAATATTGTGATTATGCTAATTTATAAAATTTGATATCCAATATTATTTATTTTTATTTCCCAATAGATATTACATTAAAATATCATACTTGTCTTTCTTCTTTCAAAATTTATTTTATTTTTTCAAGATTTTGAATCTTTAATAATTACACGCATAAATACTCTTTTATGTTAAAAACACTCCTAATAAGATGATCTGTCAAGCTTCCATTTTTAATTCAGCTCTTTTAAATCTTGAATTTTCAATAGCTTTCACCCATTTGTTTCATTTATCAACAACTAGTTTTTTGAGCAAGTTATATGCCAAAAAACTGTGATCGTGTATATCAGTCATCATGTTACTTTGTTATGTAAATTTTAATTAGAAATAAAATACAACTCCTATTAATATTAATTAGTTGGCACTAGCAACCCGTGAATCATGACAGTTGACATTGGTTCCTAGTGGTGACCATGCATTGTTAATTGACAGCAGTGTCCCTTAGTGAACAGTGTCTCTATATACAGTATGATCATAATTGTCCTAATTAGCTTGCCCTAGGACAGGTTCATATGATCAATATTAATTAGTCATTCACTCATTGGTTATATCAAACATTATTGGATGAATGTAATCATATCGAATATAATTTTCCTGAGGGCCATGTGGAACCTGCAACACCACCCATTTGCTCCACGTGGATTGTGAAAACATGCAACAAATTTAGGTCAGAGTTAAACTAAGTTGGTAGGGCATATAAATCACATCATTAAATGTAATGCAAGAAGAGCCCAGTCTTAAGATCTGGTTTTGGTTGTTTTGTCTGTTTAATTTCTTTGGTGGCTTCCTCAATAATGAAACATTATTGTTGACCATGAGAAACATTATTTGAGGAGATAGGTGGGAGGAAAACAATGCCAGCCACAAGCAGAAAATACAAGAAAGAGAAGATGATAGAAAGATTTGAAGGATGTTGTGTGTGGATTAATAAGGATGTAATATGATGATAGTTCACTTTCACATGTGGCTTAAAAACAGTCACCAAAATGTTTGGTATTTAGAAAAGCCACAAAGGCAGTGTGTGTTGACAGTTGCATTATTGAATGCAGTGAAATGGTACAGGTGCCAACATGGTGGACCATCTGACTCAGCAATGACTCACACACCTCTCATTCATCTTTTTCTATTCACAAAATCACTGTAGAAAACTACAGCTCTCAAAATCATATTATAAAAGAATATATAGTTTAGTGATGCAAATTATTGGGACAGGAAAAACCTCACCTCACCTCACTCTGGCACCTCCCCTACTAAATTCTAATAATGTCATTAAATTTGTTAATGTTTCATTGTTGATTACAAAAGTATTAAATAACAAAATATTGAAAGATACGGTTCTGGTACAATATAAACTCATCATTTTATTATATTTATTTATTCACATTACTATATAAATTTCAATACAAAACAATTCTTACTGAAAATAATCAATTATTTAATAAATATTATTTTTCACAAATTAATAAATATTACATAATTTCATTTATATAATTATGAAAAAAAAATACTTCTCATTTAGGATGGTGATAAAACTTGAGAATATTAGAGATAAAAATGGATTGCTTCTTTAAAAATCTAAATCAAATTTAATATAAATCTAAATAATTGGATTGAAAAAATTAAATATATATTTTAAAAGAAAATTTGTAATCCAAATTTAAATATTTAGATTTGTTTTTTAAGATAATTTCATATTTTTTTTTAAAATAGTTTTGAATGTTTACAAATTAGTTTAATATCGATTTAGAAATTGAATTTAAATTTAAAATAATTTAAAATTAATTTATATATATATATATGAATATTTAAGAATTTTTTTGAACTAAAATTTGTTGAAATCTTTTATATTTCAAAACTGTAAAATTAATCAATAATTTTTAAAACAAATCAGTTTATGATATTTAGTATATGTTTGTTGTAGATTTAGGTATAAAGTTTGTATATGTCTTAATGTAGTGGCATGTCACTTACTAATAACAATAGATGTTGGATAACTTAAGAATTTAGTGTTTGAAACCTAAGAAAAAAAAAATATCAATTACTATATTTTAGTATAAAAATATATAAATATAAATATTAAAGTAACATGGTATTTGTTAAACATTAAAATATTTCCTAGATAAAGGTGTCTTCACACATAATGAGTGAATTAAAAAAAATAGTGTAGGTACTCATAATTAGGATAATTATTAGTTCTTATCATAATATTTTCCTCCTTATTTATATATATATATATATATATATTAAAATTTTCTCAATTTTAAAATATAGGAAAACAATTTAAGAAGTTGAATTAGATTTATTATAAAAAGGGATACAACCAAAAGAGATACCACTAATCTTTTCTTATTTTCTTAGAAAGTTAAAAACTTTGAGTAAGAAGATTCACTGAACAAGGTACAAAAATAAATAAGATTCAACCAACATGTGTTTGAACTTGATGTCTCACAATCAACATTAAATGCCATGTTATTTTTCTTAGTGAGACATTCTATTATTGAGCAAAAGTTCAATCTATGAACTAACAAAAAGACAAATATGATTATGGTGGACATTTACTGATGGGTGATAGAAAGAAACATTGAAAAGCATACCTTGGACATCAAGGGTTCCAGAGAGTTTCCATATTCTTGCTTATGGTTTTCTTAATATTCGTTTTGTTCTCCAAGAACCTTAGACTACATTCATTTCATTGAGATTAATGTAATAATTATTTTCTATACATAGTTTATCCATTTCAATTTATAATTTTTTTATGAATTTTCTGCTCAATTGATGGTTATGTTGCATGACTTAACCATATGTATTTTTATTGATTTTTAATATTGAAAAATAATTTTAAAACTTTGATCTTAATATTGAACAACTTAAGAGCTTCATATTAGAAATAATATTGTTACCAATTTGTCATTTTTTATAACACTTGCAAACCTTATGTAAAAAAAAGTTAAAAAAATTGGTATTTTCACATTTAAGGTTTAGAACTTTACCTAAAAGAAATTAGAGTTGTAATAAACTTATAGTGTGAAGGTTGGTGTAAGGAAAATATTGGTTTGAGAAAGTATGTTACGATGAAACTATGAAATCCAAGATAATTTTATATTGTCAAATAAAAATTATTAAAATTTATTTATCTTTTTAATTTGATATTATAATTAGATTTCAACCTCAACTTTGATTAATTAATATTTTTAATTAGTTGTCAGTACTAATTAGGGAAAATCAATATAGTCTAAATAAGTGCAAATTTATTAGAGAAACAATACTTGAATATTTTCTACTCATACTTCGATTGGCTACACTTCCTATAAGAACACAACAAATTTATCAAACAAAAATTTTGTCAAATAGTTTTTCTTTACTTCATCAATTATTGTATGATTTTCTCTTTTATGTCAATTTTCACTTTCAAGTTTTAAGTTTTACATACGCACAAATCTAGTATTTATATTTAAAAAAAATATATAATACAATATTATCATAATTGAATTACTTTATTGATACTTTCAGTTTTTAATATGTTTTAGTAAATTTAATAAAATATTTGATTTACTTTTTTAATTCATTTTGAAACTTTTAAATTGTTATTTAAAGTAAAAAAAAAAAAATACAAACCTATATGTTTTTTGTTGAATGGTTATTTCAATTACATCCTTATACTAAATTTCATAGAAAAAAATATATTATACCAATTGAATATTGAAGTATATTAGATTTAAATCTTTTTTTATACCAGAGAATATGATATTGTGATATTTTTTAAACACTCAACTACATTTTTTAGGTTGTATTTGGATTGAGGAGGAGAAATGTTAGGATTTGGAAGAGTGGATGTGTGAAAATTTGAAAGGAAATCATGAAGAAAGTGAGTGTGTTTGAATTGGGGTATGTTAAAGTGAATTTGTGAAGAAAGTTTATTGAAGTTTGTGAGTGATGTGGTGGTTGAGGGTATTTTGAATTTTTTTTAAAAATGTAAAATATAAGATTACAAATTTATGCTTGTCTTGAAAAAATAGAATAATAAAATATTATGTATTTTTGTGTAAATTTGAGTGAATTAAAATTATGTAAGTTATTTATGACATTATTGAATAATTAATTTAAAAAATACAAGTTATTTAAGAAATTAAATATTCATAAATTTATAATTTATAATTAGAAAAAAAAAATATATTAAATAAAAAATTATTATTGTATAATTTGTTTATTATAAATAACTAAATATTTTTGTATCAAAATTTTATTTTATTAATTATTATTATTTCATTTTATTAAAATATTTTTGTTAGTTAAATTTATGTAATAATTAATATATGTAGAAAAGATAAAATTGGAAAAATCACAGTGGTGGTTGACTTTCCCTAATCTTTTCTTTAGTTCAGGGAGAGATAATATTTACTATTCACGAGTATATCACTCCCTTCCCTTTTGTGCAAATTCCTGAATCTAAATGATATACAATTTATTTCGTGCTCATGCATAGTAAATCTCTAGAAACAAAGAGACCCTTAATCTTATATAGATAAAGATGTTTTTTGGTTATACATATAATGTATTTTTTGTAAAAAGGTTTTATGTAAGGGTCTAGAAAATAACCTTAGAGTAGAAGTGGTATATTTTAAATGATACCTGAATATTTTATTATTAAAATGAAAATGACATATAAATAGAAAATTCAGTTATTCGGGTTTCATTTTAAAAGAATCACCATCTCTCTAAAGGTTTCCCTTTTCCTTTCTCTCCCTTTTCTCTAAGATTTTGATCTGCTCGCTTATCAGTTTGGCGATCGGAGTCTGCCATTGGACTCCTGGCAGCGAAGACTACAAAACTGCACGATCAGAATCTCTTATAGAGTAAAGTTCAGTTTTGTTCCTCTTTTTTCTTTTCTCTCCCTTCTCTCTAAGACTCTGATCTCCTTGCTTATCAGTTTGGTAAGATTGCCCGATCAGAATCTCTGATAGAGTAAGTTCAATTTTTACCCTTCTCTGAGTCAATTTTTAACTTGTAGGTCTATCTCAATCTAAGTGTATGCATGTGTCTCTTTTAGTTTTAGGATTAGTCTTTAGTAGATCAGAGTCTTAGAGATATAGTTAGATTTTTTATCAGGAATCTGTGGTGCAGGTTAAGCTAATTTTGAAGATTTTGGTAGGTTTGGAGCTCTTCGTGAGCATATACTCAAGTAAAGGTAAGGGAAGCTAGTTTAAAATCTTCAATAGAACCCTAGGTTAGAAGATTTGAATGTGAGTGTGACGGGGTCACCAATTCCAGATTTTGTTGCAAGATTTCTTGTTCTGAGT
>Ga0123342_1008916_pt1 | contig 12314 bp, 7 predicted proteins | sample Turbeawhitnodule_FD_89960 | JGI IMG/M metagenome (GOLD analysis project Ga0123342, IMG submission 89960) | Root nodule microbial communities of legume samples collected from Mexico - Turtle bean Mexico white nodule | ecosystem: Host-associated > Plants > Roots > Nodule | place: Mexico: Nepantla... | reverse complement strand
TTGCCAAAAGGGGAAACAAGTGAAAAACTCTTTTAAAATAAAAAATGTTGTTTCTTCTTTAAAACCTCTTGAGCTACTTCACATGGATCTTTTTGGACCTTCAAGAACCGTGAGCCTTGGTGGACTATTATGCTCTTGTTATTGTGGATGATTTTTCTAGGTTTAATGCTAAGTGAATCTTCTCTTCCCAAGTATTTCTGTGCTGATGCTAAAAAGTTTGTGAAAACCCTCTTTAAACCATTCACCCCCCTCTAGTTTAAAGCCATACATTCTTATAGGACGGACCAATGAAATCAACTTGAATTTCTTATGTAGGGTAGACCAATGAAAGGCAATTACTTCCTGCACACAATCAATTGCTTCCTGCACCCGACAGACTTTTTAAAACCCCATTGCCCTTGTCTTCTTTAACATTTGCAGTTGAAGCTTCTGGACGCCCATGTCCGTAGAAGGAAAATGGCTTACGGATATCATCCAAAATAGGGTTTGGCATTCCGGATGTACATATTCGGAAGAGTTAAATGTGTTCTGGATATGGGGATGCGGAAGTATACACACAACCTTCTGGGTGAAGCCATCCGCAGCACATAAATCTCTTATGGATAAGAAAATTCGGATAAGAAAATCACTTCCGCATAAAAGTATTTGGAACGCACAGGGCATGTTAAAACTCACATTGTCTTTTCCGGTGGCTTTGTTCTCTATCGTTGTCAAACTCCCTCATAGACGATGTCTTAGTGACCACAACAATGGACGTCCTTCGCTCCTAGGTTTGTCCGTTGAAGGGCTCGTTCAAGTGAAGCTTCCGCTGCCTCAGAGGAGAAATGTGAACGGGAGAATGGGAAAATGACGGTGGCTGCTGGGTTGAGTGCGAAAACGAAAACGAATGAGGCAGGTGCTGCATTGCCTGCGAAAATGAAGGGGGTTGAGTGTTGTGATTGGGTGCATATTTCACTTAACCTAATTTCAATTTCATTAAGGACATTTTAGTATTTTTCGCATACACAATTGGGTGTCAGACTAAATTGATTAGGTGCAAGGAGAATAGTCCCAATGAAATTGACTCGCATTTCTTATGCAGGACAGACCAACCAAACTCATATTTTGCGAGTCAACCCAGCTCGCATTTTACGGGACGAACTTTCCCGCATTTCGATCCCTAAATAAAATTTTGGGGTAGAATTAAGAAAATCAAAATATTATTCAGAAAAGACAAATCCAAAAATCCAAATAATATATTTAAAAAAAATTATGAAAAAATAATCCAAAAACATATTTTTATAAAACAAAATTTCAAAAATATATTACAGAAAAGTTATTATGGAAAATTGAATCTAGACAAATTTTCTTGAATACCAAATTCAGAATATACTTTGATCTGTATCTCACTCCTATCTTAAAAATTAAAGAGAGTATTTTGAACATTTCGCGTAAATAATATGATGCATGTTCGAATTTATTGGGTGAAGGAAGTAATTGTGCTTCCATTAACTTTATCTGTTTTCTAGGTGTCACTCCATTGAGAAAACCTTTCAAAAAATAATAAAATTAAATTACTTAAATAGGCTCACTTCTTCAAGATTGAGAATTTCGAAATTTTATGACCAATGACTTCTTTGGCATAAAAGAATACATTGAGAAGAATACCTTGAACAGGGCATCTCCATTTTAGATTACATGAGTTTCTCTCTCTTACTACGATAATAAATTTAAAAATCTGTATTTTAAATAAGATTTTGAGTCATAAAAATAAAAAATTATTACTTTATGTTAAAATCAAGGTCCTAATTCATACTCTTTGAAGTGCATAACCTATATTAAATGCAGTGAGAATTGTCAAGTAAAGTGGGTATGTATAGATGCTTGGTGGAGACAGTGATCCCTTTAATATTTACTTTAATATTTATGCACATGCTTAAACTACATAAAACTATTAAATAAAAATTAATTTTAAAGATAAAAATAATTAGGTACTATATTAACTAAATTAAAAACTATTTTAAAGATTAAAATAATATTAGTATATAAAATAATTTATAAATTTTTATAAACTAATTTTTAAATTTTGTTTACTGTCAATTTTAGAATCTAAAATCTAAAGTAGAATTTAAAGTAATTGGTAATTAAAATTCAGTTGATAACTAAAATCTTAATAGTTAATTAGATATTAATATAAATACTAGTTTATAAATTTAAAAACTATTTTAGATACTAATAATTTTTAGTCTCTAAATTATACTAATTTAGTTAATATATTAAATAATTATTTTTTATTTTTTATTAATTTCCTAGTAGTAGTGTGTTCTCTTATATGTCTTTTAATGTCTTCCTCAAAAGGGATATGCGTGTAGTGATTTCTTCTTATGGAGGATTCCAAACCAACTATTATGGTATTCTATATCTGTCTGCGTGGTGCAAACATTGTGTTAGTCATCTTCCTCAACTTCTTTCTTCTTGCTAAATAAGGTGAATAACTAGTTGCTTAGGAAAGACAGATTGTGTTCTTCTTGCTAAAGTTGAACCAAGATTCTTGTATCTTCAATCATCAAGGAAAGAGGAACATATGTCTTAAATTAAACTCCATGTATGTCTCAAGCATATTCTTGTGACAGATTAATCCAATACATTGTAGCATGATTTTACCAAATAGGATATAACAATTATACAGTCAAACCATAAACCATATGCTATTGAAAATAGAATTCTAAAGACTTTATTATTCTCATTTAAGATAAATAAACAACACAATGAATGGAATATCTTGTATTATATTGAATAAATGACACAGTACAATGAAAACTAGCAAGTTCAATATACAATTAGCCATAATTAGATGAAAACGTGAAATGTTAATTTTAAACTATCGGATCTATGCTAATGACAAATTTCTTTTATCCCTATGAAACTATTATCAGGAAGGAGGAACATTTTATTGCAGTTTCTTCACCATCCAATCATGTTTCTGTACAACTTGTATTTGTATATCTTACTATGATAATGTGAAAAATATAAACGCTAATGCTGATGAATAAGATATTTGAGATGAAGACTGTTATCATGCATATGCTTGAAGCAATTGAATTTGATGGGAATGAATCATTATATCATTTTCTCAAACTTCTCAAGTTTCTTCACCCGTTGCATAGACCTTAAAAGTAGTGCTGCAAAAACGCCTGCAGCAGATGGACAAGTTCATACCAATCAATCACAAGAAAAAATATGATGTAAGCATGATCAAGATTAAGAGTCTACTTGGATAAAAATTTCTGTAAGTACTTATAGAAGAAAGAAAGAAATAAATTTGTCCCTAAATAAATCAATTTCATTTTTTTTTAATTTTGCTCTCCTATAAGCACTTATGGAAACTTTGTCCAAACATACTTTAAGTATAACAAGTTTAATCAATCAGTCCCTAAACAATATTTTAAGAAAGTTTAATGCTAAAATCTGACCTGCACCAAGGAATGATCCATTTGCAAACGCTTGATTGCCTTGGCTACTCAAAGTGATACCAAGATTTAGCAAGGTTCCCCCCAATACCGAATACATAGTAGCCATTTGTAAAATTGTTGCTTTCCTAGCAGCTCTTTCAGACTGGAAAATCAAGTTACACTCACTTCAATTGAGGGAGAAAAATGTTGCAAAATGTCTACCTACATTGGACAATTTTTTCTTTTTTTATAAAACTCATGTTAGACATCACTATGAATTTTGACATCTCAGTTAGGCTGACACATCAAAGTCCACCAATCACCTGTGATCACACGAAACATAAAACAGAGAAAAGAACCTTCCACTAAAATTCTAAAGAGTTACAAAATTAAACTTAGTAGGAAATGGTTTATCTCCATAAGAAAACGCAAGATCTAGTGTGATTTGATTTGGACACAACATAGAAAAAAGCTAGGAACATACTCTTTTAAATGCAACTTTTCTAATGACGGAAATTTATTGGAAAACACAATTTTGTGGTTTTCACATCATATTTAATGAATCTATCATGATTTTGTAATAAATTTTAACCAATAGGAGTTTCTTAGAAGAATGTGTTGAAAGGATTAGTGAATGGTCCTGGTCTGGTACCATGTTTGAGAAGAGAAAAACTGAGAAAATATATAATAAATTCCATGTATTATGTACACAAGAGTATTATTATTTATAATGAAGAAGATAATCAATAATAAGGAACTAAATTAATATTTAATAATGAAAATTATTTGGTAAGATATCTCCCTATAAAATTATATATCATATCGTATATCTAAGACTCCTCCCTCGAGCTAGAGCATATGAATCACGAGACAAGTTTGTTACAAATGCCACACAAGTCTCATTGAGAAACTTAGTAAACATGCATGCCAACCAATTGGTTGTCGATGCTGACAAAAAGCAAGTAGATATCTTTTGGAAATGACTTTGTAAAAGTGGCAATCAATCTTCAATACACTCCGTTCTTTCAAATCATATATTTAACACTCTCCCTCAAATTAGAACATATTATCTTGAGTCAAGCTTGCTAAAAATGGTCAGAGGGCACACCAGCTGTGAGAGCAAAAATCATAGATGACATGGCAGTTGCTGGAAAGCAAAAAATGCTCGGAGGCTCACATCTGCTGGAAAGCGAAAATGATCAAATGGCACGACTGTTGGAAAGAAACAATGGTCATCACACAGTAAGGCGATCACCGGTTGGACAAAGCTTGCCCAAAGAAAAAAAAAAGGAACTTGCCAGAAAAGTGATGGTGGTAAACAATACTCATTGGAAAAACATCAACGATGAAAAGTAATGTCTTGGTGGACTATGACAGCAGCAAAGAAAAGTGTATCCAATGGGAGCAGTGACAACAAGAAAAAAGAAACAAAAACCAGACTAGATGTATGGTTTCTAAAAAAGTTACTCCTATGAGAAGTGGGCCCATAGGAAAACATAGATTTGATTTCCCTTCTTGTTAGGCTCTTGATGTCATGTTGAAAGGATTAGTGACTGAATAGGTGATGAAGGATGGTATTCTTCTAGTATCATGTTTGAGAAGAGATAAACCAAGAAAAAATATAATGAATTTCGTGTGTTGTGTACACATGAGTATTATTATTTATGATGAAGAAATACAATATAAAGAACAAAAGCAATATATATATATATATATGGTAATAGGAAGTATTAGACAAGATATTTCCCTATCATATCTCTACCATAGTATGTTGCTAGCATTCCCCTACAACTTGTATCATGCGAGGAATAATCAATTGCTCACCTCAAGAACTCGAACTCGGAGTTTCAGATCTCCTGACTCGAGTTGCTTGACAAATTCCTCTATTCTTTGAACTCTGTATGGCATTGTTATCGAATTGGTTCTTACCTAGAAATGTTCCACAAGACTTGTTAATTTAAGTGAATACACAATGCCATAATTAAAATAACAGTTGTTTTATACTATGAAGAAACATCATCTAGAATGAAAAGCTAAAATGGAATTTCCAAGGTGTGGTACATCATCAGCTTGTTTCCTTATCTCCTCAACAAGCTGTGGCCCAGTGCGCTGCTTTTGCCTTATATCTAGAAGCTCCTGTTGTGACAAGTTCAAATTAGTACTAAATTTTAACAGAGAATAAAAACAGTAACTGGTCATAGACTGTTTTGAACCTGTGCATAAGGTGCAGCGATCTTCACAAAGGAGAAATCTGGATTGAGTATATAACCTAAGCCTGCACCGAAACAAAATGTAAGATAAAGATTAAAAATGTAGAAATCAAATATTCTTGAAAAATACTGTTTTCTCATTCTCGTGCTATTTGTGCAGTAGGTTTTACTATCAGTTGAATGGAAAATTTAAATTCAACATTATTTGTGATAAGTATTCTGTAGCTGTATTATATAGACATGGAGCAATATTATAAGTGTCTCCTAGCAGTCAGATCCATATTTAGCAACTAATCTTACATAATACCAAACCACAATACCATGATACTGATATTTCACAATATAGATCCACCTTCACTGTAAATCACCAATTTTGGTGTCTTGGCCTTTGTTAGGTTGACCTTATCTAGTTTACACGAGGTACCAAGGAGGTGCCAGTCCACATTCGCAATAAAAAGGGTAGCCTCAATTGGTTTTGGTTTGCACATTGGTAACGCCTCAGGAAGCAAACATATAGACAAATTCACAAGGAGAGAGAGAAGGATTCAAAGAAAGACTGGCTTTTGGAATACTATCCCACGTGAAGCTAAGGATGAACAAAGAACGACTCATCTTCAAAAAAAGGGACATTAAAAAAAACCTAAAACCAACAACTTGAAGCATGGTAGAAATTTCTATCCTGTCTTGTCAAATGTGTAAGTAAAAAAAAAAACAATTGCTGGATGAGGATGATGTTTGTTCACAATGAAAAGTTACACAAGAAATAACAGCAAAGAATAGATCAAAATCTAAGGCATATAGCTTGGGATCTGTTCTGTCCTCCTAACCATATAAAACGTCCAAATCATCACACAATCTACAATGATTACACATTTATTCTAATTGTGGAGTCTTTCATAACTATCCCTAGGAAAAGTTGGATTATCATCTTCTAACAAACAAACTAATTAAATTAATAACGTACAATGGGTATGTTAAAGGAATAAAATACTTTGGAAGAATGATCATCAATTCAGGGAAAAGAGCAAGGAGGAGAAAAGAGAAAACCTTCAAGTGTAGAAAATGCTCTAATGACAAAAGTGAAGGTAGATGGAAAACGGAAAGGCTGATCTTGTGCTATAGCAAATAAATCCTGCCAAAAACTCCACCAATAATAAAATTATACAGTAGAAAATCCTGTAGATACTTGGAGGAATAAATCCTGCCAAAAACTCCATCAATAATAAAATTATACAGTAGAAAATCCTGTAGATACTTGGAGCAACCAAGAAATCCAACGATTTTCCACTATTTAAAGTGAAACAATCACACAAAATAATTGCAGATTAAATAATTACAGTTAAATAAACTCTCCCAATATGAAGGAACTACAATATTATTGATCCAATATAACTAAATACTAACATACCTCCCCAATTGCAGATAAAGTCTGTTGTTGATCTGGTGTCTGGCTTAGAAGATTGTCCAAGAAAAACTGTACAGATCTCCTAACCTGAAAGCCACATTATATGATCAAGATATGTGTAATAATTTCAAACTGTTAATGGTCATCTTATAATAGTACAGGTACTAAATGTCCTTACAGATGACAGGTCACCAGTGGGTTGGAGGGCTCCAAGATCTATAAGGCATTGCATTACCTGCACCATTGTCAATAAAAAAGTTGTAAACGTGAAAGGGCCCTGGAAATGTAAAGTTCCAGTTCTGAAAAACTTCAAATTCCTTATCCTGAAAAGCGTCACTGGTTAATATAAATATACAATTGTAGTTGTACTAAACACAGGAGCTTAACCATGAAATTACTGTTGAACAAAAAGTTTGAGGGAAATTGTGTGCCTCCAGGAAGTACACTGATATCTCATTTATAGCATGTACATAATCAATCAAATGAAAACTTCACTAGATAACTGTCAGCAGTGACATTTATCCATCTATTCTAATGTGTTTAATATGCTAATGAGTCTAGAGTTATTGAGTTAACATTTATTCTCAAGCTTGAGGTTACAAAGATATTAGCTTGTTACCAGTAAACACTACATGTAATTAATGTGTAAAAGATTAGGATTTGTTATGAATGATACAGATTTAGATAGTGTCAATATACATGATTTGTATCTTAAAAATAAACCTACATGTGATACTATCTTTACCTGAAGATCTTTGTGCATTACAACCTTGTACATGGGTGAAGACACATACTTTTACTACTACAGAAATTTCTCAAAACAATAACTAAATGTTAGTGAAAACATTACTCATGGAATAAATTAGTTTAGTGTAGAGGAATTTTGCAACAGAAGAGCAATGATACTAGATCACTGAAGGACATTTCTTCTCTTATTTTATTGTGACTAGCATCGAAGAAGGTGCTGATTTGTACATAATTTTAAGCTAATTTACTGCTTAATCACTAGCTAACAATGAGCAATCATAATTAATAATTTACCATATATTTTAACATCAATGTCTGCTAAACATGTTGATAAATCTTGATTAGTATTCTAACATGTACAAAATGAATATGGATGACACCTGAATGCTCACATTAAACACAAAAAATGTTTATATGCCTCCCAATATATCACAATATTGGGGTTGCATTCGAGTTAGGTTAGGTCCAACATATTTCTAATATGGTATCAAAGCCTTATGCCTTAGGGGTTCAAATTTTTATCCTTGCCACCCCCAATGCTCTAATAACCAATTGATTTCAACACAAGGTAGGTGGTGGCTGAGTGCATTTGGGATAGTTGGGTTGTAACTAAATGACAATTAAAACTTTAGACCCTAGGAATATTTAAGGCCCTTATTTGGAGTGTATACACAAGGAAGCAATTCTAGGTGTTAAGAACAAAAGAATACATCAGCTAAGCATGTTTCAAGCAATGGATGTTAGTTAGTAAATGGTTGGTTTGGTACAATTATTATGTTTAACATTGCAAAGGATGTTATTCAATTCCTTTGTTATGATGCTATTGGCAATTATTTTTGGTTGTCATCTCTAGCAAAGTAGAAATCTAGTATAGGCTACAACAACAAAGTCTTATTTTATCCTTTCTTGTATGCTCACACATCCATCATAACATTCTTATTTTTGCTATGATAAACCTCTTTCATATTGTTCCTTTAAAGCCCAATATTCACTACTATTAGATATTATTAGATATTATGAGATATTATAAATATTGTTAGATATTTCTATTTATGTAATGGACTTAGTCCATATGTTTCTTTTTCTATATAAACATAATCCTATGTGTTCAATAAACACAAGGGATTTACCCTATTCTTTATTTTCTTTTAATAACTACGATATAGTATAGTTGAGCATATAGTTGCGTGATAAAACCTGTCTTTGAATTTGATAATTACTCTACCATCACAAATAACCTCTGATATCTTTCTCATTTTTCCAAGTTACTTGCATCGTCTACAACATTATCATTATTTTTCCATCATTTTGTATGATTGAACTTGATATTCAAACTTAAAAACATATGGTATGATATATTCTCCCACTTTACTTATGAGTCATCTTCCTCCTATGTCTTTCTAAAATTGTACTACATATATTCTCTTACTCCTACTTAAATGAAAACCCCATGCTTTTAGATGGTGAGTGATAGCATTTATATCCCTTGTGTGGTTGAGTATCCTACAAAAAACAAATTTGAAAGCCCTAGTATCCAGTTTTTCCCTTCCATTACTATGAACATGCACAAAGGATACACACCCAAATATTCTAGGTTGGAGTTTATTTGTAGGGTCTATGTATGGGTAGAACGAGGATAGAACTTCCATGGGACTCTTTGTTCCTAAGATTTTAGAAGGTAATCTATTGATGATTAGTGGCAGTAAGAAAGACTTCCCCCCAAAATTTCTTAGGAACATGATATTGAAAAAGTAGAGCTCTAGTATGTTCTAGTAAGTGCCCATTTTTCCTTTCAGCAATCCCATTATGATGAGGTGTGTTAACATATGAAGACTCATGGATTATCCCCTCTTTTTGGCAAAAAGAGTCAAACTCAAGATTAAAGTAGTTCTTGGCATTATCAGACCTAATATTCTTAAGATTAACTTCAAATTGATTCTTAATCATTGTGGCAAATTGAATAAAAGCGGAACTTATCTCAAATTTAAGTTTAAATCGGAAAACCCAAGTCACCTAGGTTAGATATGCAAGGACTTAAGGTTAAACCTTGGAGTAAACCTATCCCATTTGGAAAGTCCTCAGCCTCTTAGCCATATAGATGGATAAGGCAACAATAAAGGCTACAATAGTGATTAGAGTGGCACAACAATGAAGGTTGCAATATGTTCAAGGGGATGCAACAATGAAGGCTGCATTTTAGGGTTGGTAGACACGGCCAAAGACTCCCAAAGATTAGCTCTGATACCATCTTAAGATAGTGGACTAGGTTAGACATGCAAGGACTTAAGGCCGAACCTTGGTGTAAACCTATCCCAATAGGAAAGTCCTTAGCATCTCCTCTTGGAGTTCTCCCACTTCAAGGGGGAAGTTTTCCTAAAAAGGAATAGAGGATGCCTCCCTGAGAGCTAAGCTGTGGGGATTGGTGTACAAAGGTTTGCTAATCCACCATTGTTTACTTTGTAATAATCTTTCAAACAACACTAAAGTTCTCCCTAAACATTGTCCCAAATTAACATTTGCTAACATACAATTCCTATAAAAGTGACGAGGGCCTCTCAAGGCTTCCAAGATGCCAAGGAAAGTTCACTCCAAGCTCCTAAGTTCAAGACACAAAAAGGACAATGCAAAGCTTCCAAGAAGGTGAGTCTTGGATTGTGTTTAGGTCTTTTTGGGTGGCTAATGGCTAGGTTATGTTGCGGAATGATGGTGGAGGGTTTCTAACTAGATTGGGTGAAAAATAGAAATGTTGTGGTGGTGGTAAAAGGGTAAGGCTGAATGGTCTTGGATAGGTGTTTGATGGAAATCTTGGAGAGTTTCTTTGGTGATTTGGTGCAGGTGGCTAGGTGTTGTGTTTTGGCTGAATTATGTTTATGGTTTTGGGATGAGTCTTGAAGGCTATAGGATATGGAAAGATTAGAAGGGTGGAAGCTCAACAAGACTACACAATTAGAAGCTAGAAATGGAATGAAAAAAGACAATGGATGAAGATGACAATGGAAAATGGAAATGGAAAAGTAGTAAGGAAGGGTGGTGAATTCCTTACCAAATGTACACACCCTAGGGGTAGTGCCGTTATGACCCTTGAGGATCTCTTGAGACTCTTCTTGGAGGCTCCAAGAAGACAAAAGGAGAGAAGGCTCTTAGGAAAACTCAACCAAGCTCACTTTTCTCACAAAAGAAATCTATTCACAAGCTTTCAAGCTAATGTGTATTCTACATCTCAAAGGTGTGTTTTTACATGAGGGGGAGGTGCTCTTTTATAGCCTACAAGTCATGCACTCCAAGCCTCTAAGGATATTGTGGGACTTCTCCTAACACATGCTCTCCATAGGGTTTCTTATTCTACCCTAGGTTAGACTTATCCTAGAAAACAAACACCAAAACTACGAAGAAAATGACCAAACAAGGCCACACAAGTTATAGATTTTTGTCTCTTTTGATTCTTCTATATTTTTACATTTTTTAAGAGTCCTAAGAGTCTTCTTGGCTTGATGAAGTTCTTCCTCCAACTCCTTAGCCTTGCTCCTTGAAAGAACTCCTCTAGAAGCCTCTTGGAAAGCTTGTACTCTTCTCTCCCTTTCCTTTAACTTTGCTTTGTTTCTTGTGATCACTCCATCTTGTGTTGGTGCCTTCTGAATCATGATCTCATTAAAAAGTTTCATATTTTGATATCTATCAAGTTCCCTGTAATCTTACATATCTTTACTTTACAAAAAGAAATATGAATGAAGAAAAAATAGAAAACAAATTTTGATATTAGTTTATCAAGACATCAGATTGGAAGTACTTGTTATGATAATGTCTCTCATGTTTTCAAAGATGCAAGTGTAACAGAAACTAGACCTTTTTGGCATCCTTCTCATAAACAGCATAGAACAGTTCAAGCAGTCTCTCTCGGGTGAAAGATTTTATATCCCCCATCATGCCAAAGTCATAATAAATAATTGCTTCATCAACATCAACGGCAAGATTTCCAGGATGTGGATCAGCATGAAAGAAACCTGTTTTCAATATCTGAAAAACAAGCAAGATTTAAGACTCCAAATATCTTGAAGCAAAATGTCTTTTCTACGTTTAATAAAACATAGGCATATATAGTCTATTAAACATTCACATGATCCAAAGAGATGACAATATTGAATATTGATAGTTTCAAAGAGAAACAACAATGTAAACCTGAATCAAGTATGTATAGGGTAAATCCCTTGTGTATATTGAACACATAGGGTTATGTTTATATAGGAAAAGAAACATATGGGCTAAGCTCGTTACATAAATATGAAATATCTAACAATATCTATAATATTTCATAATATCAAATAATATCTAATTATATTTAATAATATCTAATTATATCTAACACTCCCCCTCAAGTTGATGCATATAGATCATATGTACCCCAGCTTGTTACAAATGTAATCAATCCTAGGCCCTCATAAGGGTTTAGTAAAAATATCTGCTAATTGATTATTTGAATTAACAAACTCAGTCTTGATATCTCCCGATATAATCTTTTCTCGA
>Ga0123342_1008915_pt1 | contig 12316 bp, 6 predicted proteins | sample Turbeawhitnodule_FD_89960 | JGI IMG/M metagenome (GOLD analysis project Ga0123342, IMG submission 89960) | Root nodule microbial communities of legume samples collected from Mexico - Turtle bean Mexico white nodule | ecosystem: Host-associated > Plants > Roots > Nodule | place: Mexico: Nepantla... | reverse complement strand
GTTGAGGTGTGTAGGGACAAGTTATGTTATGTTGCAACCCAAGTTCTTCACATTGCCTCTTGAACTCATTAGACTTGTACTCACCCCCTCCATCACTACGCACCATCTTAATTAGTCTGTCACTCTGTCTTTCAACAAATGCTGTAAATATTTTAAAGCAATGGAATACCTCATCCTTGCTTTTCAATAGATAAATTGAAAAATCATCAATAAAGGATAAAAAATATTTATTACCTCCAATTGATGACATGTTCATCGGGCCACAAACATCTGTATGAACAAGCTCCAAAATAAATTTCGCACCCCAAGGCTCCTTAACAAATAGTATCCTGTGATTCTTTCCAAAAATGCAAGTTTCACACAATTGATCAGGGTGATGAATATGGGGTAAGCGATTCACTAAATTTCGTTTGGAGAGATTTTCCAAACTCTGAAAATTTAAGTGCCCAAAGCGTAAATGCCACAACCACGATTCATTATTTACTATTGCATTCAAACACTTGAAATCATCCATATGAAAATCTACTAGAAACATGCGATTTTTTGATAAAAATGTTTTAAGAATAAAATTACCTTTTTTATCAAAAATTGAGAATTTATTTTTAACTATGTGCATCACGTAACCCTTTTCGGTCAGCTGTCCCATACTCAACAGATTACTTTCCATATTAGGTACATAGAAAACATCATAGATGTACTTGTGATCACCATTATTCAATGTGATAAGAATGCACCCTTTTCCAATCACAGGAACGAACCTGCCATCACCGAATTTCACTTTTGTGCGAAATGAATCATCCGAATATGCAAACAGCTCCTTCTGACCACACAAATGATTCGTGCAACCTATATCCAATTCCAAGTCTAATTGTTTGGAGTTTCATTTGATGTGATTGTCATTAGTATTACATGATTCTCTTCATCTGGTTCGTGATTACTATCTTCTTTAGCACAATTGGCAGCATGATTATCACCTTTTGATCTGCACTCATTTGCATGATGGCCGCGTTTATGGCAGTTATAACACTCCACATTTGATTTATTATACATGCCTCCTCGTCCTCCGCTATCATGTCCTCCGCGCCAAGAGTTATTTGAACTTGGATTGTGATTGGAACCAATGCTGTTTTGCTCAGCGCCTCCATGATTTTGGCCACCACGACCTTTGCTAGAATAGCTATCACCATGTCCCCGTCCTTTGCCTCGTGAACTACCGTGTTTATGATAGGAGCTACCAATTGAGGTTTGTGTTTGTAAAGCCTTGTCAATTGGTTTTTCAATCTTAATGCCATTTATCCGTTGCTCATGCACTCGTAGGGAACCAGACAATAACCTTACTATCATTGTTCAAATGTCATTGGCCTCTTCAATTGCGGCAACATGTTCAAATCTGGGAGTTAAAGACCTCAAAATCTTCTCCACCTTTGCCTGCTCTTAATGTGTTTCACCATTGCTCTTCATCTGATTTGTCAAGGCAAGAACTTTATTTATATAGACATCAACAGTTTCCATCTGCAACAGTTCATATTGACATCTTTGGGTTTGAAAACGCACTCTCTTGATGTTGTCATCACCTTTATAATTGGTTGACAAAAAATGATCTAAGCCTCACTTGTTGTTGCTCCTTCTATCACCTCAAACGTCTTGTCATTCATCTCTTGATAGCGTTAGTTATTAATGCAATATTAACCGTAAATAATTTAAGAATAATAAAATCTGAATTAATAACTAACGCTATTGATTTTATTAATTATTTAATTTTTTTATCGGTAATTTCATATTAAATTTTGTGAAAATGTATAATTTTATGTTAGACTCTTTATTTTGTTAGTCCGTGTTTTGAGGTGATTTTAGTTTTCAAATATTGTTTCTCTCAGTTGGGTTTGAATTATTTCTATTAATTTTATTTTTTAAATGTTGTTGTTGTCAATTAATTTTGGATTTGTTGAATTGAATTTAGTTTTAAAATATTATTGTTGATATTTGGATTTTGATTTGAATTTTACAATTGAAATGGAAATACATTTCAAATTGAATTTTATTTCCTTTAAAAATCTATAAGAAACTCTAAATTATATATATGTTTTCAATTATATTAGCATGGATCAAACTTATTTAAATAAATAATATTTTTTAACATTTTTCTTTAAAGTGGACTAGGTTTACTCAAAATCATTTATTTTTTCTTTTAAGTTAAGGTTACTTCCTCAAAGTAATAATTTCATTTTGTTATTTCATTAAAAAAAATCATGGAATAAAAACTAATTTTAGAAATAAAAAGTAATTAGTTGCTATAGTAACTAAATTAGAGATCATTTTAGAAACTAATTTTTTTTTTTAAATTAGTTTCTATTATTATTAAATAGTTTTTAAATTGATATTTAATTAGATTTTAACTATCAATTATTTAGAAACTAATTTTTTTTAATCTCTAAAATAGTCTCTAATTTAGTCATTATATAAAAACTAATTATTTTTCGTCTCTAAAATTGTTTTCTATTTTATGATTTTTTTTAGTATTTTTTTTATTAGGTGGATGCTCACATATAACTGTTTTCTTTTCTGTTAAGATTCACCAAACCATCTCAAATGAATTAATATATTTTTTCAAATGAGTGTAGATTTGATCGACACAAACTTTTATTTTTATTTTTTTTAATAACATGTGTTTTTAAAATTTATTCTAAAAATTTTATTTATATATTTTTTTTATTGTATGTAGCCGACACTATTAACGTCTCAATGATAAATTACAACTTCCAACCTTTTTAGCGTGGTTTTTTTCTTTGTACAGAAGTTATGCAATAGTATTAGTTTTTTTTTTTTTTTTTTTTTTATTTTTTTTTTTATTTTTGTTTTTTTTTTTTTTTTTTAGTCATTTCTTGACCGAGTCTACTATGCTACTTTATTATATGTTACTTTATTGAACTAATCTAATAAATTATATGATTGATTTATATTGAATTCATGTTACTACTTTCTCTAAATTATATTTGTTAATACAATAACTTCTTCATTATGTTTTATTTTTATAGAGAATTTCAAAGATAATAAAATTTTAGAGAAATAAAAGTTCTAAAAAAATTAAATATCACCATCTGTAATATATTTACAATCTTTTTATTTATTTAAAATGTGTCTATAGCAGAAACACACATGGCACACCTGCTTAGTTTAGCTTCCATTTTCTCAATTCCACTTCCCAAAGCTCACAAATATCAAGTTTGTGAGTTGAGGAAAGTTATTGTAAGTTGCAAGAAAATGTTATTCGAATAAAAAATAAATTGCTTGTCCTGAAAATTATAAAGATATATCCCGAAAACTCTCACAATGGGTTATGATAATATGATTACTACCAATTTCGTTATATTTAAACTTCCTTCTGGGCCACTCTACTAATTAAATTCTTAATCGGTCACCAATTTCCCATTCCCTTAATTTAAGTACCAGACCATCAACACTACACATTCATTATTCACAAACACACTTAACTAAGGGAGAGAGAGTGTTTCTTAAAGATTGAAAATAACGAGATTTATACTAACAAAAACAAAAACAATTAATATTACATTCAAAACTCAAATTACACTTTGAAACTTTTTCTTCTTCTTGCATCATAATTACTATGAAATGTTGCATTACATTGAGAATTTAAGATCACACTTACCTTTACAAATCATCAATAAATGTTTCTCTTATTCTCCTTTAATCCTTTTCATCATAACTCTCAAATCTTCTATTAAATTTGCATTCATCCTAAAGATAACAACTCATTTTGGATTCCTTTTACCATCTATTATTTAAGCTGAGAATGAAGCTGGTAAAGTTATGCAGAAGAAGAAGCTTCAGAGACTATGAAAGGCTAATTTGTGAAAGTTGGCAAAGCATGGGTACCAGATTTTGATGAGGCTACCAGGGAACATAATGAAATCGAGGCTTTAGACGGTTGTTACCATATTGCTTCATCCTACACACAAACCCATTTTCCATGAAGTTGGTAAAGTTATGCAGAAGAAGTTTTAGAGACTATGAAAGGGTAAGTTCTACAAACAAAATGTATGTATCACTAAAAAATCCAATGTCCTACAAACGAAATATTATTTAAGTTAAATAACTAAGAGGAAAAGCAACAAGAAAAACTTTGGATTTAACTAATCAAATCCTTATATATAGAATACCTTTGACAATCTTCCTTGATTTGATTTTGAGATAAATCTCATCACTCTTTCGAAAAGTTTATGTACGTCTTCGCCGTTTTCATCTTCGTCCATGCTGCTTGCTATTTATCTAAACTCTAAATGTTCAAATAGTTATAAAATCACTTTTGTCGTAGGTTAAAATTCGACAACATTAATAAGAAAACTATATGAATCCCCGCTTTATATAGACGAAAAAAAATGAGTAGGTCAATAGAAAAAGATTAATATTAATTTATTTTACTCATTTTAAATTGATTATTTAAATAGATTTAAAATAAGAATATTAATTAATGTAAGCATTTAATTATTAGTTAATGTCATTAATGTAATAAATTAATATATGCATTATATTATTTATGTTATATCATAAAATAGATCAATACATATATTAATGTAACATAGATTTATTTATTTATTCATTTAATTATTTGTGTAAAATATTAATATATTCATTAATTTAGTGCATTATATAATTAATATTATAAAACTTGACTAGTCACATCTCCAAAATATCTCTCTTTTTCTTTCTCTCAACAAGCACGCATAGGAACCACTACAAGAAAATCATTAAATAGTAACCAAATATAGAGACAAAAAATAATTAGTCATTATATTAACCAAGTTAATAATAATTTAGAGACTAAAACATTATTCATATCTAAAGTGGTTTCTATTATTAATAAATATTTATAAAATGGTTTCTAAATTAGCTACCTAAGTTTTAGCACTAATATTTTAGATTTTAAATTGGTTTTTAAAAGACTAATAGAGACTAATTTAGAATATAAAGTAGTAAGTAGCTAATGGTTAAATACCAATTTAGAAATTATTTTATAAATTTTTATTAATAATAGAAACTACTTTAGATACCAATAATTTTTTTAATTTATAAAATAGTTTCTAATATAATCAAATAGTAACTAATTATTTCGATCTCTAAATTAATATTAGTTTTTATTTAATGATTTTTTTTAGTGAACATGAATGAGGTGAGATGAGTGGGTTTAATCCCTAAGGTAAAAATCCATCTACATTCCCTCCTTACCCAATACGTATAATGTTTTTGCTCTATTCATCCCATAGGAAAATTGTTAAATTTGTGTTCCTTGTTGTTCCAAATATTAACTAAATATTTTTTTCATAAAAAATAAAAATCGCACCAAAGAAAACATGATATTATCAAGTATTTAATGTAAAAAAGATAAACATCTTCTTTTCTCCAATATCAAATATGAAAAAATGAATTATAATTACATAAATATTTATTGAAAGAATCAAATAACAATTAAAAGTCAAATAATCATAGAAAGAAGTATTGGGATAGGTATGTGACTGGAGAATAACGGGAACAAGTTCATTTGTTATCCCTACACATGTTCGCACACACATCTTCTGCATAACTTTTTTCTTAACTTGCAATATTATTTACTCTCGTACTAAGTATGATCATAAAAGAAAACATGCCATAAAATCGTATATTAGGGTTAGTTAATATTCACACAATATCATTCACATGATATAATTATTTTACAAACCTTAACTCACTAGTGTCAAGATAGTTGTTTGCAAAAGCATTATCACAACAATGATGGATGAACCTCCCTTTATTTTTCACCACTTGAGTGATATCTTAATAATCTTGATTTAAACTATTAGTGGATTCTTGTACTCAATATTTTGACCGTTAGGGTCATGTTATCATCATACACCCATAAAGATCCATCATCGAAATCACATTGATTGAAGCACCCTTCAAGCATCAGCAGGAGATTGAAAAGAACTTCAAACGTTTCCCCAAGCTTCAAAAGAGAAAATTGAGATGTATCAACTTCCAAGGAATGCTCCTTGGTGGAGAACCTATGAGAAGAATACTTCCATTTTTAAGTGACTTTGAAAAATAAGAAGACAAACTTTTATGCAAGTTCATCATTTCCAAATTCACTTAAAAATGGGAGTATTCTTGAAGGAGGTCTTCAAGAGATAATTTTTTCTCTTCTTGTCTTAGTTTCCGTCTTGTCCATCTTCACTTGAGTTTAAGATATTTTTATATCAATATTTTTTTGTTCTTAATTGGTTCAATTGTTTGTTCCATTCTTGAATTAATGATAAGGATTTCCTATTGCATGTTTTAAAATTCTAGTCTTAGATTTTTAACCTTGTTTACTTAGCTTTAACTTTTGAATCCTCCATGTTTTGTCTAGAAGTCGATGACGTGGCGTGTTTTGTGTGACTAAGTTGGGCGATGTCTTCAAAGTGTTAGGTGAGGGAGTTAAGTGAGGTTCAGAGTGTTGTTCTGAGTTAGAATTTGTAGTGGGGTTGGGTTCGGTGAGTTGAGTTGAGGTTTTTAGTTCTCTAACGATGCAAAGCAGTGAAACATGGAAAATGGGGTGGATTCGTGAGGTGGTGGGTAAGTGGAGTTCATAATTGGCGACGCCTATATGGAAAAGGATTTCGCATGGCCCTGAGTAATGTGGGTTGAGTTTTTGGCACTTGCACTCCACAAACTGTTGACGGTATGGTTGGAGGTGAACTCATACCTAGTCGTTAATGTTGAAGGTGTGATTAGTACGATGACTATTAGCTTGGTCACACATACGATGTTTGATAACTATTTTACAATAAAGATATCACATCAAAAGTAATAATTTGTAAATCTTAAATTTTATTTTGATATGAAATCTAGTTGAAGTAAGATACTCTATCTTAGATTTTAAACACAGATGTATACTAAAGGAGTTATAACACTAATGAGTATATGAAATGGTATAATAATTCTACCAAAAATTATTATTAACTCTTCTTTGTTCGAAACATGCAACAGATTTTTCTAGTGCATTTAAAAAATATTAATAAATGTACAAATGAAAAGAAAAACACATTATCTATGCTTTGATAAAATTCGCCTGAGGTTTTTTTTACCCATTCAGAGAAGCTAGTAAAAGAAAGGAATGATAATAATAATTTTACAAACGTTATTGTATTATTAATATACTTTAAGAAAAACACACATTTGGAGGAGACTTAGTTTGTTTGGGAAAAATATCATACTTGAAGAAATGTTAAGCGAGATGGGCGGTATCCAATTACACTGTGAAAGAATAGGCGAATGGGTATGGAGAAGATATGATTCGGGACAATATACAATTAAATCTGTATACATAACAATTTTACAACTAAATAGGAGATGAAAAAGAAATTTATATCAAACTATGAGAGTCTTGAGCTCTACCATGAGCCATAGTTTTTAGTTGGAAAGTGTTTCTGGATAAAATTGCAACAATACAAAGTTTATTATATAGAAACATCCATTTGCAAAAAATTAAATTGTGTCATGTGTGATAGGAAGATTCAATATACTAATAATTTATTTCTTACATGTAATGAAACAATTAAAATAGAATATGATTGCTAACTGATTGAGATTTTTGCAGTACACCACAACACAACATAGCTAAGTTAAATTTTTGTGGTTTTTATTTTGTGGGATTTAATAAAGAGAGAAACAATGTTTTAAAAATTATATGAATTGTTACGGTTTGTAACATTTGGACTATGAGAAACAATGTTATCTTTAGAAATATGAAACATTTGGATCATGAGAAACATTGTTATCTTTAAAAATATGATATCAGGTGAACAACAAATCTTTATGATGTTACATATAAAAACATTGGTCATGGATATCAACCAATTTTTAAAGGTTATTTTTTCTTGATTGGTGCTTAAGCCGTATCACGTGCACTCAAACGTTAAGATAAATGTATCAAGTTGACAAACCTAGATGTAAAGTAATTTTTGCAGATTGTAAGACAGATACTTTGCTAAGAATAATGTCCTTCACCAATGCATGGAAAGCTCTTACTATGGGAGGCTGGTTAGGTTTTTTGACAGTCAATTGCAGTTAAGGTCTAAATCTGAAATGGGTGGTGATACTTCAACACCATAAACAGTAAAACACATACTTCTAACAACCTCATAAATATTGCCAATTTGCCAAAAGCTTCTTTCACCTTCTTTTCTCTTCAATCTCCTTTGAACCCACATGTCATCCTAAAGATAAAAGCAGCACATTCTGCATTCCTTTGTCTAGATTCTACAAACAATTCTTTGCGAATCTGGTGAGATCCTTCATGTTGCATTGAAAATTATCATATCTCTTTAGGGTTCATTAGCATCTACAGACTTGACATGCTCATCTCTTTTCTTTGTCGTTCCTACAATCATGACAAATTTGCAAAATAATGAACAAGATTGACATGTACTATGAGAATAGTCACCACTTACATATTTTTTTATTAAATAGGTAAATAAATATTGTAAAATAGTAGCCATACTTTATATATCGCTAAAAACTTGTGTTCTGTAAAACAAATGCCTTTTGGTTTAATAACTGATTATATAAAGCGAGAAAATCTAAGAGAAAACCAAAAATATATGTAGAGACTAACAAAATAATTTTGAACGAGATTAACTAGAAATGAAATACCTTTGGTATTTCCTTAATTTGATTTTGTGATCAATATCACCATTCGTAGAAAAATGTATTTTTCTTTGTGTCATCTTCATCTATGCATATTGTTGCTGGCTATTTGACACCTTGATTGAGAACTCTATAAATCTTCATTATATATAGATGCAGAGTGATGAGTAGGTCAAATAAAAGGGATTGAAATGAATTAAATATTTTTAGTATTATTTTAAATGAAACAATTATTATTATTATTATTAAATCATCCTTTGACACTTTAGTTGATAACTCTATGAATCTGCGTTGTATGTATTTATTGTTAAATCGTCATTTATTATGTTTATTAAATTTTATACAATCTTCCTATATAGGTTCTTTTAAATCGTCGGTACTTTAACAAAAGAAAATTGCTTTTTTATCTATCCTTTTTTAAATTTCAAGATAATATTATATTTTCTTTTAATCATACCATTAATTTAAATAACACCACTGCAAAAACATAAAACAAGTGCGGCTATTTCGAATTTATAAATGCGACTTTATAGTCGTATTTGATCAACACGCAGTTGTAAATCAAGAAATACAAATGCGGCTATTTGTTTTAGCCGCACTTGTATATGTCAAATCATTAAAAAAAATTAAAAATTTTAAAACATCGTCAATCTTGTGTGAAGGCAACGTTGATGAAGAGTGGCACGGGAGCGTCAGCAACGACGTAGCAAACCAAAAAACTCACAAGAACCCACAAAGACAATGAAAGAGTATTGAGCAATGTAAGAAACCAAACAATGTAAGAAAAACGAATGTCAGCCAATGAAATAGTGCTTCAAGACCACCAATGCAAGGAAAAAAACATATATAAGAAAAACGAAAACATTTATGCATATATTTGTGAAGATGAAGAGGAAGAAAGAGAGCTCAAGAAACTTACATTGACACAAATGGAATGCAGATGCAGCAGAAGGACACGAACTCAGAGTGCGAACACGAAACAAAGGCAAAGACGAGAAAGAAAATATGAAATTGTGAGTGGCGCGGTTCAAAATTTAGGGTTAAAAAGGATTTACTAATGCGGCTAAAGGTAAAACCGCATTTGTAAATCAAAACGCTTTGATTTACAAGTGCGGCTATACAAATAGCCGCATTCGTAAATCAAGCGCTTTGATTTACAAGTGCGGCTATACAAATAGCCGCATTCGTAAATCAAAACTCTTTGATTTACAAGTGCGACTATACAAATAGCCGCATTCGTAAATCAAAATAATTTAAAAAATGCCACCGCGTTTTTTAAGAAAGTGGATAGCGCAAAAGCTGCACTAAATAAAGAGTATCCTTTTCTTCTTTTTTGAACTAGTGCACGGAGAAAGAAAATAGTTTTAATAATAGAAAGAGAAATGTAATAATACATAAATGTACAATAAAATAAGAAAAAAGAAGAAGTTTTTTTATCAGTAATAAACAATAAATTAAATAAGAACGACTTCAGAGGTGGTCCAACCCTTATAAAGATCTTGTCAACCCTCACAAATCCAACTCTAGTACAAGTTGACTAAATTACATTACTTAACCAACCTCATATAAACCAAAGGACTAATACATCAATCAGAGTAAGAGATATAACCAGAATGTGACTTTGAGGTAATCTAAGACCAAACCTTTAATTGAATCATAACAAACAATTCTAAACAGTCAACCACCCCTCCTTTGAAAATGACATTATTCCTGTGCTTCCACATCTCGCTAATTACAACAATCAAAATTGCTCCCCAAACATCATTAACAGAATCTGGGGCATTGCACAACCTAAACTGAAAAAAAATTAACAGTGGATCATTGTGACTCATTGACGTCACACCAAACCAAGCAAAGCAAATACTCCAAACAAACTAAGCTATTATGCATTCAAAAAACAAATGACGACAAGTCTCTTCCTCTAACCCACAAAGACTACAAAAAGAAGTATAATATGTAACTCACTTAAAATTGTATCAAGAATATACAAAATTAAATATTTTCCTTGGTTTAGTTAAAAAAAATCCTTAAATAACTACTAAAAAGAAACAAGAGAGAATAATTAATGTTATCCACTTTATTAATGTAGAATTAATATAAATACTAAATAATAATTTTATTACATTTATTAACTATTGCATATATAGTAATTAATATCCTACAATTTACAATACGCATAATTATTTATATAATGAAATCATTTAAAATTAACACTACAAAACAAATCATATTGATCGACGAATTTTTAGCTACGAATCTGAATCCATAGGTGAATTCAACACTACCTATGAACATTATCCACGAATTTGAATTTGTAGGTAAATTCAATATTACAGATATTACCCACGAATATGATACCCTGGTGTGGCCGAAGTTCCAATGATACCGACAATGACGATTTTGATCAGCGTTGGGGGTGTCGGTATCCGCTTATACGGTGGTATAAGATCAGCATTCAGGACTTCTTCCAATATTTTCGCCCTTCCCACGATCAGCGGGGTATAATGCGAGAATCTAAGAGGCTTCGGGAACTCCTTTAATTACCTGGGCGACCACACTCCTCCATATGCTTCTTTTTTCGCCTTGCAGCTTTCGATGGTGTCCGTTAATTAGTTTCGTCTTAAATTCTCGCATTTCTTCTAACTGCATGAACTTAGTGGCCCTCTATCTTAGCTCATCCATACTTGTTGCCATTTTTTGCAAAGACTATCCGAAAAGGGCTCTGGCTTTAGGGAGGTTACTAGATGATGCAACGCCTCTTCGGGCTCAAATCGAATATTGTGGGCCACCCTCCCAAATCAATCCATGAATGACCGAAGGGTTTCAGCCCTTTCTTGCCGAATATTGACCAGGGTTAGGGAGGTGTGGTGATGAGGCTTACTTGTGGTGAGTTGAGTCGAGAATTTGACCATTAAGGTGTCGAAACAGTCAATCGAGAGTGGCGGTAGTCGCGTGAACCAACTCAATGTCGTCCCCTTCAAGGAGGTGGGAAAAATCCTGCTCACGTAGGCATCTATGTGTTCGTTTGGATCGGAGCTACCGTCATACTTGTTGATCGTCGGTCCATTCCATCCGACAGATAAGGATACCGCCATGATTGCCACAACGAAGTGGTGCTTTCGGGACAACACGGCGGCCATTCCTCCAGAAACAACATAGGCGGTTTGGTTCAGGCGTGAACCACTTTCCTCCATATGGGTTTTGTTATCGGATTGATCATGATTGTCCATATTTTTGTGAACGATTGGAGTATGTCCCAATTCCAATCTCTTCCTCATCAATTGATTTTAGGCCTTCAAAGCCTCTATTTCTTCTGTGTTCTTTTGTTTCATGTTCTCGAACTCTTTCTCCATATCCAGTATCAGGGTCATTGGGTCTTGTACCGCCCTGGTGGTCGGGTGCGATGACGTGGCATCCTGCTACAGTATAGGCGTGGTGACAAGGCGCCAGGTTGACAGTTGGGAAGGAAGTTGGGAGGCACGTGTAGTCGCCGATGGTTGAGTTGGCGTGTTCTGATCTCCAGCTTACCAGAATAGGCGATCGCCAGGTTGGGGATGAAGTCGCCAGATGCAGACTCAGGCGACCAGGCAGTCAGAGATCGCCAGAACAAGCACATCGCCGAAGATGAAGGAGAAGC
>Ga0123342_1008914_pt1 | contig 12318 bp, 11 predicted proteins | sample Turbeawhitnodule_FD_89960 | JGI IMG/M metagenome (GOLD analysis project Ga0123342, IMG submission 89960) | Root nodule microbial communities of legume samples collected from Mexico - Turtle bean Mexico white nodule | ecosystem: Host-associated > Plants > Roots > Nodule | place: Mexico: Nepantla... | reverse complement strand
TTTTATTTGCTAATCCTTTTGTTTAATCCTAAAAAGATAGAAATACATATGTGTACTTCCTTTTTCGAATTATATGAATATTTCACTCCTACAATTCTTTATCCGTTCGGATAAGAACACAGGAGAATGACTAATTGAAAGGTATTCACATATTTATTCGCTCTAAATAAATTTTGGGAAAGATTTTGTGTTGACCCAGGTCAAGTTATTTATTTAATACTACTCGTCACTGTACTAAACCTGAACTTATGTGGATGAGTCAGATGCATTTTATTTACAAAAGCCTAAATATTTTACACCACAATCTATCTCTTTGCAAGTAAAAATAAAATTTCATATTTGTGTGAATCCCACAATCTTTGATTGAATTCAATACACGAAAATCTCTCTTGAGGACTACGGTTAAGATTTCAGGATCGCAAATATTATTTCTCTTGTCATTAAAAATTGGATACAAGATTTTTGGAGGGAGATGATATTAATTTTGTCTTCTCTAATTCTTAACTGTTTTTTTTATATTTATCTAATCTTTATTTTATCTTTTTTTATTCTAGTCTTTATTGGCTGTTTATGTATATTTTACATTCTATCTATTTAACTAGATAGTGTATTACTTGTATATATTCAGACTCTTTGCTTTGATTTAAACAAGGAAAATAAAATACAAGAAAAAATATTTCTATATTCTTTCTCATATCTTTTGTTTTTTTTTTCTCTTTTATGTTCATCTCGGTTTGTTTTTTTTAACACTATGGTATCAGAGTTCTTATAAGAGTTCTGGTTGTTCCATTTATCCATGGATGAAGTTGTTGATCCTCACAAAAATTTTGTTTTCCTTACCGTGTTAGTTCATCTGATAATTCTTCTCTCTATTATTGTTGAGGGACCAAACTATCATCATTGGTCTCATTTATTTTAAATGAGTCTCGTTTCAAAAAATAAGATAGGTTTCATTGATTAAACCATAGAAGCTCCCACTCATACCACCTTATTATTTTCAAGATGGCAGAGAGCCAATATGTTGGTTGTTTCCTAGATGCTAAAGGTTGTTTCTTCACTCACCGTACAAAGCATCATTTGTATGGACAATGTCTTTGGTATATGGAAAGATTTAAAGGAAAGGTTGTCAAAAAGAAACATGATTCATATATCTGATCATGATTTCTTCTTTCAAACAAAATTCTAATAACAAAATCACGAAGTTTCAAAGAAAAAAAATGTAATCTCAGCAAATTGATTCCTTAACAATATCAAACAAAAGATTAATTACATTTTGACAAACATGACATTTATGCATTTTATAACAATTATATGAATTTTTTTGAGTTACGCAATAACTTTTTAAATTTATTGATTTTAACTATTATACTTAAAAAGGAATATTTTTCATTTAGTTATACTTTTGTTCTTTCTTATTTTTCCTCATCTTATACAAAACATCCACCAGGTCTTTGTGTTATTGGTAACTCTTCAAGCTCTTATCAAAATATATATCTCAGATCAAATATTATAGAAAAAATATTTATGTATATTTATTTAACACATATCTACTATTTATATACAACTAGATTAAAAATACATACTTCATATGATTTGCTACTTTGCATATGTTAGGAACAATTGTATCAATAAAATTCCATGTAATTTATTAGTGCATATATTAGATACAATTATACTAAATTATTATTTTATTTTTATCACGTATATTATACATTAATACATTTTTCATATACATTTATATAAAAGATATATTAATTCTAATACCATAATGTCCATCAAGTTAGGACACATCCCAGCCATTGTGATTTCCTAATCTTAAGGGCATGTTGTTTTCTGCGTATGGGCCTATACTTTTGATTTTTATAAAAATATAAAAAGAATATATATAAAATATTATTCAATGTTTAAATTAGTATTTCAGTATTATAGTTAAAATTATTATATGTGTCAATTTAGTTATTTAGTTATCCCAGTTTACCTGTTTATAGAATCATGTGGGTCTTTGTAATGAAGACTTAGATTAACACATATAATTGAGTTAATTATCGTATTAGTTAAACCTTTCGTACCTTGATTATTAATTAATTATTAGTTAAACCTTCCGTACCTGATTATATTAATTTAACTTTTTGAGGAGTATATGTTGAGGCAGGTTCCCATGATATGCTCGACTATAATTACTGAATTATTCTCAACCGTTGGTTCCATGGACGTGTTGATCATGTATAACATACTTTTTTAATACTTACAATTTTATAAATAATGATAATTAACAATGATAAAATATATTACTGAAGATAGATACACGTGAGATTATAATATTTTAATAATTTATTAACTTATCAAACGTGATAATATATTATAAATGATGAAAAGGTGTAAACAACTAAAAAGTGCATAAATATCATACCTAATATTATTGTTGAGTTTAACTAACCCAAAAAAAGTCAGAAAACAAAGTTTATAGTGTAGACAAATACTTTCATATTTTTATTGATGTAGTTTTCGTGTATTAAAAAACAAAAGTCTCCCACTTCAAAGAATTTATATATTACCAACATTTTTTTTCCATTATTAGATATCTTAACTATGGGAGCTGGGTAAGCTTATGGGAATTGTTTTTCGAAGGATCGAAGAAGAGGTTGTGCAGGAATATCAGAGTATGGAAGTGGGAGATGTAGAATTTGCACACAAGCTTGAAGAGGGTGTTATAAAAGGTCTCTTATGTTGATTGTTAGCTTGAACATACGAGGTTTGGGGGGAGGAACAAAGACCATATATTTGAAAAATCTGATTTCAAGAGAAGGAGCAGAGTTTGTATGCATTCAAGAAACGAAGCTGAAGGGGTTCATTGATGCTAGGTGTTTTGCTTTGTGGGGGGATAATAGAATCGGGTGGATTCATTATGAAGGTGACAATGGAGGTGGAAGCTTGTTGTCCATGTGGCACAAAGATAAATTCTGCTACGAAAGTCATGTGATGAGGAAGGGATTCATAGTTATCTATGGTCAACACCTAAGGTCCACACGAAAGTGTGTTATTGCAAATATCTACTCAGCTTGCAGTTTAAGAGAAAAGAAGATGCTTTGGGAGGAGATTACGGGAATTAAAGGGGCGTCACAGGAGTTGGTTTGGTGTCTCTGTGGGGATTTTAATGTTGTAAGAAGCAGACGAGAAAGGAGAGGAGCTAGTAGTTGGGGTGTTACTTCAAGTGTCATACTAGTGAGATTAATGGATTCAATAGGTTTATTGAATCTAATATGCTTTTGGATCTTCCTATTGTAGGGAAAACTTACACGTGGTTTAAAGCAAATGGGTCGACTAAGAGCAAACTTGATAGAATCCTTGTCTCTGAGGAGTGGTTGAATATATGGCCAAAATGCAAACAATATGTCCAACAGAGGAAAGTGTCTGATCACTGTGCTTTGGTGGTGAAGACCTTGGATAAGGACTGGGGTCCCAAACCTTTTTGAACCATTGATGCCTGGCATATGGATAAAGGTTTTAATGGGATGGTGAAGGAAAAGTGGCAATCCTATTCAATCCAAGGGAATGTTATCTTGAACCTTAAGGATAAGCTGAAGTTGTTCAAAGGGGATTTAGAAATCTGGAATAGAGACGTGTACGACAACTTGTATACCATTAAGAATGGTATTTTGCGCGAAATTGAGGCCTTTGACAACCAAGATATGGATGGAGGTTCGGTGGTAAGTGGGAGGGTGGCAAGATTGGAATTACTGAACCAGCTAGGGGAGGTAGACAGAAAGATTGATTCTCTCATTAGCCAAAAAGCAAGAGTTTGTTGGTTCAAGCATGGAGACTCGTGCACCAAATTTTTCCATTCTTCCTTGAGATGGAGAAGGCTTAGAAATGAAGTGAAAGGTGTAGAGGTTGGGGGTCAGTGGTGTGAGGAGCCATGTACGGTTCGAGCAGAAGCAAAGAAATTGTTTGAGACTACGTTCAAAGCAATAAGGGATTTTGGGGTGAGGCTTGATGCAGTTGAGTTTAAAACACTCTCCCCAGAAGACAACTTGATACTTATTTCTGATTTTAAGGAGGATGAAGTCAAAGAAGCGGTGTGGCAATGTGAAGGATCAAAGAGCCCTGGACCCGATGGGTTCAACTTCAACTTTATCAGGAAAAGTTGGGAGTTTATAAAAGATGAGTTTGTTAAGGCCTTGGCCTTGTTCCATGAAACAGGGTCTATTCCTAAGGGATGTAATGCGTCCTTCATAGCATTGGTACCAAAAGTGAAGGATCCCTCCTCATTGGAGCAATATCGACCCATCTCCTTAGTGGGGGCTATATACAAAGTTATCGCAAAGGTGTTGGTTGATAGAATAAAGAAAGTGTTGAACTTTGTTGTTGATGAAAGTCAATCTGCTTTCTTAAAGGGGAGAGGGATTTTGGACAGTGTGCTCGTGGCCAATGAGGTGGTAGAGGATCTTAGAAGGCGTGGGAGGAGTGGTCTATGCTTGAAGGTGGACTTTCAAAAAGCATACGACTCGGTGAGGTGGGAGTTTCTGTATGATATGCTATATAAGATGAGTTTTCACAGTAAGTGGGTGATGTGGATGCGAGGTTGTATGGAATCGGCCACAGTGTCTGTTTTAGTCAATGGGAGCCCAACGGAGGAATTCAAACCTTCAAAAGGTTTGAGGCAAGGCGACTCGCTTGCCCCGTTCCTCTTCATTGTGGTAGCAGAAGGCCTAGCTGGGTTAGTCAGGCAAGCGAATAAGGCCAATCTGCTATCAGGAGTTAAGTTTGGTAGAGGAGAGGGGGAGCTCAGTATCTTGCAATTCGCAGATGATACCCTCTTTCTCTGTGAAGCGTCTCATGGCAATGTGGTTGCAGTGAAAGCGATTCTAAGGGGGTTTGAGCTAGCATTAGGTTTAAAGATAAATTTTCATAAGTCAAAGATTGCAGGTGTAAATGTGGATAGCTTCGCTTTGCTAAGCTATGCGAAGACCCTGAGTTGTGCCAAGATGGGAGTCCCGTTTAAATACTTAGGATTAGAAGTGGGGGGGAACCCAAGGAAGGTGAAGTTTTGGGAACCTGTGTTAACCAAACTCAAAGCTAGACTCAATGTTTGGAAAGGAGGATTTTAGTCAATGGCAGGACGAATATGCCTAATCAAATCGGTTATCTCAGCGATTCCGCTATTCTACCTCTCTATCTTCAAAGCACCAGAATCTATATATAAAAGCATAATCAGCATTCAACGGAGGTTTTTGTGGGGATGGGGGAAGGAGAAGAGGCTGATATCTTGGGTCAGTTGGGAAGATGTGTGCAAACCGAAGGAGGAGGGTGGGTTGGGGATCAGAGATATTCAGAAGTTCAATTATGCCCTCCTAGCCAAGTGGAGATGGCGATTGTGTCGGAAGAAAAGGGGAGGTGGAAAGACTTACTGGTTTCAAAGTATAGGATGAATTTCGATCGTTCGCTTGGTCCAGTGAAATTCCAATCATGGTGGTGGAGAGATCTGCAGAAAGTATGTACTGAGGGAGAAGGAGGAGGGTGGTTCCATAATCAGTTAGTATGGAAGGTAGGAGGGGGTGAGAAAGTGAATTTCTGGGAGGATGTGTGGATTGGCAATATGAATCTCAAATCCCTCTTTCCTAGCCTGTTCTCACTATCCTTAGACCAGGGTCTAATGGTGAGTGAGGTTGGGGAGTGGGTAGGTGCCGCATGGAGGTGGAATTTAAGGTGGAGAAGGGATAGGTTTGAGTGGGAAACCCCGTTGGAAACTAACCTTGTCCAACTTTTATCCCGAGTAAGCTTGTTAAGGGATCAAAAAGATGTTCAGACGTGGGGGTGTGATGGTTCGGGGTCCTTCTCTGTCCATTCTGCATATGAATGCTTAGTGAAAGAGATCAGAAGTCCGCACCAGGAAGTGTTTGAGTATCTGTGGAGAATCAAAGCCTTCCCCAATACAATAACCACAGCTTGGAGAGTTCTCCTAGGTAGAATCCCAACTAGAGTTGGTTTGAGAAGGAGAGGAGTGTTGTTAAACACAATCTTATGTGAGCTATGTCAAGCAAAGGAGGAATCTTGCCATCATATCTTCCTAGAATGTCCCTTCGCCATGAAAGTATGGACGTTGTGTTTCAAATGGATTGGCATTTCGTTTGTGCAGCACAATGTCCCTTTGATGCACTTTGAAAATTTCTGCTTGCCTCAAGTGAGTAATAAACAAAATCTCTTGTGGAAAGGAGTTTGGGCGTGTGTAGTGAGGAGTATTTGGGAGCATAGGAATTCAGTTGTGTTCAAACAAGGTGTTGTTGATGCGGAAGAGACTTTCTTGATGGCTCAACTCAAATCATGGCAATGGTTAAAGCATAAAGGTAACCGTTGTAGCTATTCCTGGCTGATTGGGTCCTAAACCCACTTATATGTATTAAAAGCTTCAAGTAACGGGTTGATGGTAGGTGTTTTTCTTGAGGAGAGGTCTTAGGTGCTGCAGGAACAGAGGTAAAAGCAGAGGAGCTGTCATCAAGAGCAGAAGAGCGGCTTGGCAAAAAGTCTTCAAAGGGGTTGTCTGGTGCAAGAGGATCCCCAGTGTTGGGGCTGGAGAGAGTGCAGGTTGTTGGTGTGCTAAAGGAGCAGGTGTTGTAAGTAATGGAAGGTGTTATGGTGAAGTGACTGTTTTGGCTCTTGATGGTGTTGAGGGAGTCTGGTAGGCCTTTGAGCCAGCAGAAGAGAGGCCATGTATGGGCTGGTTTTCTAATAGGTTGGTCCAGCTAGTGGCAAGGAGGTGTAAAACTGTTCAGAATGGGGTGTAAGGTGAAGGGGGAAAATTTGATGTAGTTGGATTTTTCTCTACCTGTAGTGTGCAGTGCATCTGAATGATAAATACAAGCTGGTTCTTTTTATTTAGAGGGCAGGCAGTTGGAGGGAGGACATAGTGGTTCTCGCTCTTTTAATTTTCAGGGGGAAGGCCATAGTAATAGTTTCCAATCTTGAATCTGCTTTGCACTTCTGAGTTGTAAAGGTGTTGTCTGGCCTTGAGTGGGTAATGTTGTAGGTTAGTGTGGTTTGGGTTGATGTTGGAACATCTTATGTTGCTGCCTGATCTGGTGTTGTGTTTCGATTGATCTAGTGTATAGTGGCATTGGGAGTATGCGTTGCTATTGTTGTGAAGCAAAGTGTGACTTGAGCTAGGCACATCAGTAATGAACCCCTAGTCTGCAGTAGCTTATTAGACAGCTTTGAGCTTTGAGGTAGCTGGTTTTGGTTGCTGCAGGAGCTTGTTTTCCGATTTTAAGTGTGCAGTTTTCATATGTTGGAAGTGTGAAGAGTGACGTTGACCAACACATCTTGGTATGGTGTGCTGCTGCTATCACTTTGTTATTGGCATCGATGGTGAATCTTGGATTTTGGAATGGGAGAAATTGCCCTTTTGATCCATCAAACTTTGAAGCCATCAACTTTTTGGTCCTCTAGCTTAATGGCTCTCTGCTGGAAAGTGTGTTTAGTTCTTAAAATTTATAGGAAGAGTATCTAGTTTTGCAGGTTTGTGTGAGCCTTATATGTGCTCCCTGGTGAATGGTCTTTATGTATACGGGTTGGGACAGCCCTGAAGTGTCCCCTTTTTTAATTTATTAATTCTTTGCTGATAAAAAAAAAGATATCTTAACTTTAGTTTGTGATACTAAAGCACCTTTTGATACTTTTTCTATCGCGAGAGGTCATTTTGTAGTTAGTGGCTTGTAAGAACATTTATCAGTTTTATTATTATTATCACAGAAAATTCCTTATTTTTTCTCATGAGAGAAAATTTTCTATTCAATCTTTGTTAGAAGATAAACTAATTCAAGTCTTACATAGTCAACAAACTCTTTCATATATTCATTTTCCTTCATTCTAACAATTTCAAACTCTCTTATCAAATTTAGAGCATACATCTTCTTGGATGTATCACTTTTTTGAAACTCCTCTTACAACTAATCCAGGCTTCCTAGACAATTTATAAAGTAACGATCCAGGGTGAAGTTGGAACTGGGGAAGGAAGATTGTTGGATTTGGAAGTTCCAAACTTTTACGGTTAACTCAACCTATGTTCAAGTTAGGAAGGATACAGTTGGGGAGGTCCCTCCAGTTTACAGTAATTTGTGGAGGTGCAAAGCCTTGCCTTCTGCTTTGTTCACAGCTTGGAGGGTGATAGAGAATAAGGTTGCTACTAGGGTAAATCTGGAAAGACGCGGGGTGGTAATTGAGAATCCCTTGTGTTGTCTGTGTGGGATGGTGGAAGAGTCGTCCAGTCATCTGTTTTCCGTCTACGATTTCGCTTGGCGTGTTTGGTGTCTTTGTTTTAAGTGGCTAGGCGTATCCTTCGTTATTCATAAGGATCCTTTGGCAAACTTTCTACAGTTCAGGTTAAGTCAGACTTCAGATTCGGTTAATGACGTTTGGGGTGCAATTTGGGTTGGAGTTGTGAGTGGTATTTGGAATCATAGGAACTGTGTGTCCTTCGATAGGGGGTGGTAGATGCGTTCGAAGTATTCGCCTTAGTACAGGTAAAGGTTTGGTCGTGGATTTACGCAAAGTCTCATTGTGCTTCCTTCGGGTACTCTAATTGGGTTTTGAACCCAGTGGATTGTATGAAGATGGTAATTTAATGTTTTCCTATGGTTAGTTTGGTTGTTCCTTAGATAATCAGGTAGGCGTTTTGTGGTAGGAGTATGGTAAGGTGTTTTGCTCTTTATGTATAAGGGTTGAACCACCTCTGAAGTGGTTCCCATTTATTTATTTTTTATTGCCGATAAAAAAAAAACATTATCCTACAAAATTGTTTATTTTATGAGAAGTGTATTTTTTTTCCTTTCAAATTTTATCATTGTGATTTTAAGTCTGAGTAAGGTCATTTCCAAATGAACTATAATACCATGAAAGACAAATAGAATATGCTTGAATTGCACAAGTTCATGAGGAAACCAAACTTAAGAATCAAGGTAACTACTTTATTCATTATGTGAATAATTAAGAACTGGAAATAAAGTTGATAAACAACATGGAAATGGCAAATGACCATTAAAGATTAGTGCGTTCTCTACTAATATTCAAAACAAAAATGACAAATTTCATTTTTGTGGGAAGTTTGGACATTTGCAAAAGAATTTCCCCAAACGTAAAGTGTGGTTCAAAATAAAGGTGAGCATAATGTTTATGTATGTTTTGAATCAAACTTAACTGAAGTTCACTATTATATTTGGTGGATTTATTATAGATGTACAACTCATGTTTCTAATATGATGTATGAATTCCTTTTAACCCAAACCATAAACACAAATGAGAAATTTGTCATGGAAAATAGAGTGAAGGTTACATGTAAAGCTATAGGACTTATCGTTTAATTATTAACACTGGATTTTATTTATATTTGTTTGATATTTTTTGTGTACCTAACATTTCTAGGAAGTTAGTTCTTTGTCTAAACTTGATGTTGTTGGATACTCTTATAGGTTTCGGAATGGTTGTTTTAGTTTGTATAAGTGTACTTGTATAATTAGATCTAGTACACTTTATAATGATTTATATAAATTGAATTTAACAATCTATATGTTGAAACTCTTACGACCTCATGTCATAATGTTGGCACTGGACATAATTTAATCAACGAATGTTCTACTTACTTGTGGAATAAGTGTTTGGGATATATTTCCAAGGAAATGACGCAAAGATTAGTAAATAATGAAATCCTTATGAATTTGGATTTTATTGATTTAAATGTAGGTGTGGATTGTACCAAAGGAAAACCAATAAAATACATAAAGAAATGAGCCACATAAAGCATTCAACTTCTTGACATTCTTCAAATAAAGAAATGTACTTTATCACCTTTATTAATAATTTTTCATGTTATGGATATGTCTATTTACTATATGAGAAATCTCAAATAGTGAATGTCCTAAAAATTTATATAAATGAAGTGGAAAGACAATTAGGCAGAAATGTGAAAATTGTCAGGTTGGATACAGATGGTGAATATTGTGGAAAATATGATGAAAGTCGGACCCTATATGATCCGATGTAAAACACTTCAAAAAAAATTACCTGGCCTTTTTAATGTCGTGGTTAGGAAGGTCATACATAAATGGCCTTTTCTCCACTGTGTAGGTTTCTCAACCCATTTCTCACTAGGAATAATAAAATGTGTTACTCAGTTAAATAAATAAATCATGTATTATTGGAATAATTACTTATTTTTCTATGTTTTAAAAAAATAAATTTCATTTTGACAAGCATGATATTTATTCTTTTATAATGATTATATGAATTTTCAAAGTGAGATAATTTTTTTCATTTTTCTTATAGTTTTTTCTTTTTTTTTCCTTCATTTGTGTGCAAACAAAAAAGTGTGCAAATGGAATCAAGATATTTCAACGTCAAAATCTTAAACTGAAAATAGTCTTTATTATTAAATTATAGAATTAGTTCTCATTTTAACAACCATTCATTGGTGGTGGTATAAGAAAAAAGCTTAATAAAAGACAATAATGTGTACCACAATTGCAAAATCAAAGAATCTCCCACTTGTCACAGTTTATGACACAAACAAAAATAGTTATACTCAAATCATTGAATTGATTAAAACACTTGATCGCTTATTCAAATTATTTGAACACATGGTTAAATGTGTCACATGTCTCAAACTGAAATTGAAATCAACCACAAACTTTGCATTATTATCCTCTCTTTTAACCTAACTAGCTAGTCGGTAAACTGGTCTAGTTAACAAATGATTCTTTCTTGGTATGCTAAGTCCAAATATCTCTTGCATGTCTAATTCATGAGAAGACATGCCCAATGGAAGCACCCAATCAAAACAATGCACCAATTGAGCTAAAACAAGAGTAACCGTTGTTAAACCCAAATGAATCCCAGGGCACCCTCTTCGACCCGATCCAAATGGTAAAATTCGAAAGTCCTTTCCACGAATGTCTACATTGTCATTCTCAAACCTTGTAGGATCAAAAATCTCAGCATTGTCCCAAACATTAGGATCTCGCCCTATAGCCCATGCATTTACTATAATCCTTGATTTTTTCTTTATAAAATAACCATCAATGATAATATCTTCTCTACACTCACGAGGTACTAGCAAAGGTCCAACTGGATGCAACCTTAGTGTTTCCTGAACCACCATGTTCAAATAAGATAACTTTTCTAAGTCATTTTCCTCCACGTATTTGTTCATTCCAACCACATGTTCTAGCTCGTGTTGAAGTCTCTTCATCACACTTGGGTGCCTCAAGAGTTCTGACATGGCCCATTCTAACGTTGTGGAAGACGTTTCTAATGATCCAATGATTATGTCTAATATGATAGCTTTGATGTTTGTCGTATCAATGACGTTTTGGTTGTTGTGAACATCATTTGGTTGGTGCATGAGTGAGAGCAAAACCTCCACAAAGTCCTTGTTGCATTTTTTATCTTTGTCATATAGATTACTCTCTTTGTCTTGGATTATTTGCTCAAAGCCTTTGTCAAGTGACTTGCTTGCTTTCTTTAATCTTTTTGTTAGTCCCTGAACAATATTTTCATGGATAAATATGAAAAAAAACATAATTATAACATATTCTTGCGTACATATATGACAACAAACATTTAGATTTATTTATTTATGGAGTCGCAAGTAATTTTTATTCAATAATAATAAATATGTCAAAAGTTAAATAATCACTGAATAAGGACGAATTTAGTTTCAATTTACACCAATTTATTTCTTGAGTTAATTGAATTTATTTTATTCCAAATTGCATTTCATTAATTAATTAAATTATGTAAAATTAAAAAGTTATATTTAAGTTTTTTTGCAATAATTAAAATTGAAAAAATCACATGCAACCAAAGTAAAAAAAATGAGAAATAAACATAAAAAATATTATTAAAATATTAAAATTAAATAAAATTATTGCAAAAAACCCTAAATAATTCTAACCCATTTAAAATAAATAAAAATCACATTAAAAATAAAATAAAACACAAAAACTAGCCAAGAGGCATGATTTAAAAAAACAAAATAAATTGTAAAAATGTGCTTAGTGTCATAACTTCACATTAAAAAAAAGGAAAACTAAAACTTTATAACATACCACTTAATACATATTTAATAAAATAATATTTAAAAAAAATAATCTAGAAAACGTGTTTCCAAATATTATTTTATTAAAAAAAACTTAAAATTCGTATTATAAGTGCCGGAACCCTCAGCACAGCCAAGATGTAATGGTTGTTCAATAAGCAGTTAATAAGAACGTCAATTACTATCATTTTAGTATTAATATAAAGAAGAATTAAATATATTTTTCATATAAA
>Ga0123342_1008913_pt1 | contig 12320 bp, 5 predicted proteins | sample Turbeawhitnodule_FD_89960 | JGI IMG/M metagenome (GOLD analysis project Ga0123342, IMG submission 89960) | Root nodule microbial communities of legume samples collected from Mexico - Turtle bean Mexico white nodule | ecosystem: Host-associated > Plants > Roots > Nodule | place: Mexico: Nepantla... | reverse complement strand
AAAGAAAAAGAGAGAGAGAGAGAGAGAGAGAGAGAGAGAGAGAGAGAGAGAGAGAGAGAGAGAGAGAGAGAGAGAGAGAGAGAAAGAAAGAAAATATTGATTTTATGAGTATTTGAAATGAAGAATACTGGTGTAAAGTTTAATATTGAATAAAGATTGGCAAAGTAAATAATGAACCTGTGACAAAAAAATTATAAATTTAAAAAAGTTAAGGTTCTGAATTAATTTAGCATTACTTGGTTAAAGATTGAATATAAAATAGAAAGAAAGGGTAGAAGATAGAATAAAAGAATTGTTGTGAGTTCTGAATTTGGAATGGGATTTTGCACAAGTCATGAAAGCAGAGGGCCCAGAGTTTGAACAGTGTGAGAGTGATGGGAGTGAGGTACAGCTCTGGCCAGCCTCCTCCTCTCATGTTTCATGTCGGTGCTGTTTTGCCCACATTCCTTTGTTTCTCTTTGCCTTCACTTTCTAAACTACAAGCTTAGTTCCTCTCACTCACTCATTCATGTGATGCCATTATTTACTCTCTCAATACTTTTCATTCCTTTCTTGCTTGCTTGGACTTTGCTGTTTATCACTTCCATTTCTTTTTAGTCCTAAAAATGTCTTACCTTTCTATGTTTTCTCTCTTCCCTTTAAGCCCCTCTTTGTTTTCTTCCAGCTATTATTGCTGCATTCATTGTTAATTTATTACCTTAGCAGAAAGCTTGCTTATTTATCTATCATTTCCTTTCTGCGATTCAACTTTGACAATTTCACAGCCTTTGGAAAAAAGTTTTGGCTTTTTGTTTCTCCCACTCCCCCCTAAAGAGTATACTTGCTCTCCATTCTCTTCTTCCCTCCAACTCTACACTCTTGAAATCTTTCTTTTCATGCTTAAAGTTCTGGTGAAGCAACCATTTTAGTTGCCCTCTTTTGTTTTTGTTTCTGTTGGCAATGAGCCAAAGAGGCAAGAGTTGTGGAGGCATGAAGCTGCTGAAGCAGTGGATGTTTTTACTTGTGGGGTTGGTGATATTGAAATGGGTTGAAGGCTTGGAAGATACTAATGTGACAGACATAGATATGCAATATGTCAGTGGAAAAGGTTTCTACAGACCTTTGATGGTTGGGCTTACACTTATTAATGGTGCTGCTGCTAAAGGAGCTGGTATTCATTCCTTCTTCTCATATGCTTACTTTCTTTGCCATTAATTTGGCCTAGCAAATTGAGTTTGTTCAAGTCATTTACTCTGATTTTGACGCCACTTTTGAGATTTACTAGATCAAATGAACGAGCTCATCAATGGTTGTTTTGTTCATTTGGTGCATTTTTTCGGAAGCATACAATTTTAGACATTGGGCCTACATGCTTCATAAACTTAACATTGAGAATGATTAAGAAACGTGTTCTTTGTTTCTAAAACACAGCTATTAATAACTTTTACCGGTTTTGATTGAGATCTGGAGATATGAATATGATATTTAATCAAACTTTTCTAGATTGCACGGTCAATTGCTTGTTATCATATGATTTTTTTTCTTCTTTTGTGCAGTCTGCCTGGATGGATCTTTACCAGGTTACCACTTCCATCGGGGATATGGTTCAGGATCAAACAGTTGGCTTATACAATTGGAGGTATTTGAGACTCCTGAACTTTGAACTGGGTGCACCAAAGACGGAACACAATGGTTGTTCTTAAGTTACTAACTACGATCGTCCTTTTCATTTTGTTTTTGCTGACAGTTTCTGCGATAAAAGTGGTCATGCACTAATTGATTAGAATTGCTATGCTAATGCAATCTTAAATTGACTCTTGAGCACTACTTAATTCATTGTAAAGTTGCATGTAATCTTCCCTTCTTTCTTCACCACTATATGTTGCTAAAGTTGGAAAATGGCTTGCTCTGTTAATAAATATACAATGTATTTAGATGTCAAGATCCTCAGTGGTGTTTGGTTTATGACATGCAATTTTTGTATCCTTTCTATACCTTTTGCTGCAAGTAAATTATGCACCGATTGACAACCCACCTGGAAATCAATGCACAGGCAATACAGATTACCTTTCTAAATATGTTGGATGATGTCTTTGTGAATGTATTAGATATGATTATGACACTATACCAAACATAATTTTGTAGTTGGAATGAGAAATTTCAACCAATACTTCTTCCAACGTACAAGGCTGTGTAAGGATCTTCCATATAGCATGTGGAGTTATGGAATTTAGCATTTTGCTGTGATGACAATGGCACTTGTATTGGCAGTCATGAGAAATTTTGTTGATACCATTTTTTTCCGGATCTTCATTGGCCTAATTCTCATGCTCTTTCCTTAGTCATATCCTGAACATTAGAATAGGGAAATTAAAATTTGGTAATGCATGATGGTACCATTAGCATCTGCTGTGCTGCTGAAAATTTTGGTTTATTTTTTATGTTGAGACTGAGCAGTAAATATTGGACTAAATGGTCTATTGATGTAAAATATAGGAAAATTATAAGGTATATAACATTCCTATATTGACTGGATGGGCCTGATATATTTGAAACACTTACAAAATGTCAAAAAGAGAATATTGCCCTGGGCATTGAATTTCTGACTTTCTTGTAACATCCTGCTGATCTGTTTAGTCATAATAATTTCACTAAACCTTTTGGTGACAGGGAGGAGGCTGGTGTGGAACTATAAAAAATTGTCTTTACAGTAAGAAAACACGCCATGGTTCTTCATATTTTATGGAAAAGCAAATACCATTTATTGGGATATTGAGCAACAAAGCTCAGGAAAATCCAGGTTACAATTCTCAGACTCAACAGCATTTCTATTTCTTTTTTCCATTTAGCACATACACACATAACATGCGTTTATACCAGGTCATGCTTATTACTCTTCATTTCTAAGTATAAATTAGCTTCATCTTTCTTTTGATGATTATATTTTCAGATTTTTTCAATTGGAATAGAATAAAAGTCCGATATTGTGATGGGGCATCATTTAGTGGGGACAGTCAAAATGCGGTAAGAGTGCCATCTCTTTTTCAACTTTAAGTTCCTCCTGAAGTCATACACTTTGCTATGTAGGATAAAACAAAATGCATGTTGCTTATTTTAATTGAAAAGAAAAAATATAGTTGTCAATGAGCTATAACTGTACTTTGATTCCCTATTCTCTTATCATATTTATTTTATGAGTCATCCCGTATGTTGTGCTATTTTTTTTATTTTATTTCACACATTGTTTTGCACTTTCAAGTTATTCCTTTATTTCAATACTAGAGTTGTGTCAATTTATTTGATGTGAAATTAAATTGTTATCAAATCAAGACAACTACTTCATTCAAGTGTTTATCTAAGAGTCTTGTCTGTTTAACACTGTTTATTTGGGCTGATGGTGAATGCGGTTGAATTAATACTGAGTTCATCTTTGCTCCACAGGGAGCAGGATTGTATTTCAGAGGGCAACGCATTTGGCAAGCTGCTATGGAAGATCTAATGTCAAAAGGAATGCGCTATGCCAAACAGGTTTCCCTCTAGCCTCTGATAATTTCAGGAAAAAGAAAATTGTTGCCTGATTTCCTTTTGATATTATCTATGTTTTTTTCTTTTTCAGGCTCTTCTATCTGGATGTTCTGCTGGAGGTTTAGCTACTATTATACATTGTGATGAATTTCGGGAATTGTTTCCTAGGACCACAAGAGTAAAATGCTTGAGTGATGCTGGATTGTTCCTTGATTCGTAAACATCATCCAATGAACTTTCAATTCTAATATATTATTTATTGGATCTGGTCATAAATCTTAGTTCTGATCAGTCCATGTACTTTAAGAGATAAATAATCATCTTGAGTTGTATTGTTGCAGTGTTGATGTATCTGGCCGTCGCAGCTTAAGGAATTTGTTTGGAAGTGTGGTCACCTTACAGGTTTTTCTCATTTGAATATTTAATGTTGTTGTATTTTGTTTCTATTCCGTTGTAGATGATATAGTAAAATATGGTGAATCAAATAACTTTATAGCAGAAAACAAAATGTCATGAGCTAGACCCAAACAATCATTTGCCTCAAGCCTGAAGCACGAATAATCACAAATTAGAGACTTTCTTGGAGAACATTTTATATTGCCTTAATACACCAGAGCAATAATGACAACAGCGTTTGGTCAGTCTGAAATATGAGTTTCTTCATTGCTAAACAAGTACAATCAACAATAATATCATGACTCTAAGAAGATTCATACTCACTGATCAATCTGAAACTTCAGCTCTGATCCTCTAGTAAGAGGAAGGAAAAGAATAAAGATGAAATAATGCCTTATAATTGATAATCACCTTATTGTGGAAATTTATTTCAATTTCCTGGTAGGATGCTTTCAGTAGCTTCTGATTACTTGATTATTAGCAATGCATGCATGTACAACAACAAAAGTTAATTGATGCATCTTTATGACAGGGAGTACGAAAGAGCCTTCCAAGAAGTTGTACCAGTCGCCTCAATCCAATTTTGGTAACTACTATTACTGTCATTCAAGATTGTAAAATTACACAACTAGTCTAATCAAATTCTGATTATGGTACTCAAGATGAGATATATTTTATTGACATGGAATACTAGTATTGTTATCATCACTGTTCTTTTCAATACAGAGGCATCTCGTAATTTTTTTTACTCTTTTTCTGTATTTTATTTTTCAGTGCTATTTTCCTCAGCACTTAATTGCCAGTGTTAGGACACCACTGTTTCTTCTCAATGCAGCTTATGATACTTGGCAGGTAAGTTCCTTTCACCATATGAAATTTTTCCCATGACAAAAATTCTTGTTTCCATTGGGAGCAAGATCTCATAAGCTAGTTTCTTATCACTTGTGGAGTATGGTTGGTGAATGACTTTGGAGCATGGAATTTCATGTTTTATGTTTTTGACATATGTGATCACTGGCCTGAAAGGCTAATACATGATTATTTCCCCTTTTTTCAGATTCAAGCCAGTCTTGCTCCACCATCAGCTGACTACCGATGGAACTGGTATGAATGCAGAAAAGATTATGCACGTTGCAGTGCACCACAGATACAGTATCTTCAAGGTAATTAATTAGAAGCTTCAAGAGTTGTTTTCAGTTTTTTTTACGCATTTTAAATTTTCTGCCTCTGTAGTAGGATTTCCGTGACATCAATTGTTCTCAGTATGGTTACTAATTGGTGTCAACATCATGAACTTTGAATAAAGCAGGTTTTCGAAATCAGATGCTTAGATCTACAAGAGCCTTCTCACGGTCTTATAAAAATGGTTTATTCATAAATTCATGTTTCGCTCATTGTCAATCAGAAAGACAGGATACGTGGTTTGCTCATGATTCTCCTCGTATTGGAAATAGAGTACGTCTTTCCTAACTAACTTTTTATGTTGCTTTTATCAAATTTTAAGGAAGACTTACACTAAGATTAGTTCATTGGAGTGTGACAAAACAATTACAAGATTTTAACTTCTCCATATCATTTTATGTCCTACACTGTCCATGATCATTGCTCTCACTTTATATTGTAAAACATAGATTTGAAATTTGTTTTAATTGTTCATATGCATCAAATAAAGGAACAAAACTCATTGTTTTTGTAAGGTTTCATCTCACCCATCTAATGTTTGTCTGAAAACACAATCAGGGAATCGCAGAGTCTGTTGGGAACTGGTTTTTTGACAGAGTTAGTGTCCACGCTATTGGTTGTCCTTACCCTTGTGACAAAACCTGCCATAATTTGGTATTTAAGTGATCACTGCTCAAGTTTCATTCTTTCAATAGTCTTTTTCTGCTCCTACATTGCACAAGCTATTGGGATCTGAAAAAGAAAGACATTGCTAGAATCATTCTTGTTGCCATAAATTATAATATTCATTCTTGTAAAACATTGGCTGAGCTTATTAAGTTTTCATCTAATTTTTTTCAAGTAGATATTCAGGTTCCGCTCTCTGGAACATTTTGTTGGGATTTTGGGGTTTTGAAAATATAAGATATATTATATGAGAAGCTTGTGATTTATTTTATTTATGTACTGTGTATACAAAGCAAAATGTAACAGAATATCAAATATTAATATCTTAATCTTTATTTTTTAAATCTAAATAATAAATGGTTTATTTTTACGTAAAAGATATTTAAACTGCAGTAAACGGACCTCCTAAGTGTCAAATTATCATAAAGTTTAAATCTTATGCCTATTTATTTTTATTTTTTAAAATGATAAAAAGATAGGAAAGCAAATTTGTCAAATTTTCTAATTTTCATAATTATTTCATTCCATATTTGCCTTATAGTACGTGACTGACTGTGCAGGTTTTCACATACATGTTGGGATGTGTTTTTTTCTTTCTTTTATATAATAAATGATTGGTTAACTATTATTAATGAATGAGTTCGTTTGCATTTAATTTTTTTAAAGAAACACTTATCGCAAGAGTAAGCATTTTTTTTTTATTTTCGTAAGCAAATATCATCTATATCTTAAATAAATAGTTATTTTAAAAAATATTTATTTTAAGTTCAAAAAAACTGATCCAATATCTTCCATTGGTTAAGAGGCATAATTGGACATATGAGCTGGGCCTTGTGAGTTTCCGTTTAACTTTTCAAACTATTCAAAGGAAAAAAAAAATATTTATAGAGTTGTGAATTCTTCACAAATGAGCTTTAACGAAGAAATTTAAGCTTCAGTTAGAGGTTTACTTACATAAAACTCTCAGGCCTCTAAATAATAAAAGAACAAAATAATAATTATATGAAAATGATTAAATGAATATTTTTTTGGGTAAATGTGTGTATTTATAGATATTTGAACCTCCTAAAATAGGGTAAAATAAAAAGAAAATAACTTAGAGAGAAATTATATTCATCTCGTGTTCTGTTTGAAAAATAATTTAAATGATAAAAATGTTAATTTTTTCATTGATTGAAAAGAAAGACGTAACTGCTTTTATTGTATTGTACTGTAGATGTACGAAGATACAGAGAAGGTGTACAGGAGGGTGGTACATCGTTTTCTTTTGAAAGGAACATTAGAAAAGGAAAGTGTCTATTCCTGCTATCATCGAAATGCAAATGGAACTGCTAATTATGTTGTAAGGTAAACCATAAATGGTTATGTAGCGAAAAACAAATAGCTAGGATAAGAATAATAGTGCTGATAAGAACAAGACAACTAAATTATAGTAATAAGCCACAACAGCTGTAAGGAAAATGAAGTGCACAATTCTACAATCACTAACTAGGGAATTACTTTTAGATGTTCTCTTCACTTTTCTAAATTATAGTTTATAAAAATATCACTTAGCTCAAACCACTCTGCACCAATGAAATGTTGACATTAACTCCACCAATTTCCATAAAATCACTCCATGTTTCCCACCACACCAAAAGTAATTCTTCCATATTGACAAGTTCATCTGACAAAACTTGTGATGAGACAAGCTAACATTGGTTGAATCAAATGTTTAATCTCCCACCAGAAACATAGCAAAAAAAAATGTTTATTGTATAGTTGAAACCGGACTAGTGTTAGAAATTTCGATACCTAAATTAATGGATATTTTAAAATATAGTAAGAAAGTCTTTTACAAACATATAAAAAATAACAACCTTCAAAAAAAAAAAATCTCATTATTATGTATTTATTATATCGAATACTGAACATTTGTTTAAATGTAAGAACATCTTTTTGTAAATGTCCTCTCGATCGAAAGCGAACAAAAAAAAGAACTTGATTGAAGTGCAAAGAGAGTTGAGAAACCGACCTAATCTAAAGAGTAAAAGAAAAAGTGTATATCAATTGAAACAAAGAAGTTAATTGTTTAGAATTATCTATTTTGTAAAGTTGCATTTCATGAATTAAAGTTGGTATATATGTAAGGTTCTTTAGCACTAACAAATATACAACATGGTAAAAGTTGTATTTTCTGAATTAAAGTTGGTATATATGTAAGGTTGTTTAGCATTAACAAATATACAACATGGTAATGGTAAGAAGCAAGATTTATTGGCATATGGTATATGGTGGTAACATAAAGTGCAGAAAGTGAGAGAAAGATGGTTGAGGAAGGGAACTTTATTGGGTTTGATAAAGTGGCAAGGTTGGAAACCAGTTTGGTATGGAAAGAAGGCCATGTTGGTGATTAAGGGGAAGAATGAAATTAGATGTTAAGTAGGTTGGTGTTTAGGGCCAACAGAAAGGTGCAGCAATTGGGGCTCAATGCACGAGGCCCACCTCTTATTCCCACAGTGTGTCTTGTTGTGTTTTATGTGACTTTTGAAAGTAAAGAGAAGAAAGGGGAAGATGAAATCTACATGCTTAAGCCACACACAAAGTGCAATGTGACAAAAAAATGATGAAATAAACAAATACTATATAGAGCATTAAAGAAAAGAAGGAGATGTCCAACTAAAGCAACATTGGGGGAACAACCGTTTCTTTTACCCTTGTTTTTAACAAACCGAATCTTAAACCTCACTATCCCTCCTTTCTTCACCAATAATTCTGCTCCCTTCTTGCTATTTCATATGCAATTATGGTGGTGCCAGTACAAAACTACTCCAAACTCATGCTATGGTTCCATAGGTGTAATAAAAAAGAAGCAAAAGGGGAAAGTGAAAAATGAAAGAAGAAAGTGTTATTCTCTCTAGCTCTACCTATACTTAGCTACTGTTTATTCTGCATGCTAACTAACAAATGGGTTATTCACAAGTTTTTTTACTGGTATGAAATTATGTAAATAATGGTTGTGGTTAAAGAAGAAATGAGGTTTGCACATGGGTAGGCACATGGTTGTATATATGGAAAGAGAGTGCATGTTTGTTAAAGTTGGGGTCATGTAATGGCTTTTGTGATAAGAATTGCTTAGTTGAATTAAGAAAAAGATGTGTAAAGAATCGAACGTATCAAAACTTGCCCAAATGAGATTGAAGACTATTTCTTGCTTCCAAGTTTCAAATTTTGTGTCTTCACTTTCTTTTCCTCTTTCCCTAATCATCGCTGCCTCCTACTCTTTTCTAAAATTTAAATAATCACCTTTGCTAACCACTTCCACACGCCTACACCTAATATATCTATTACATTTATTTTCGTTCAAATACCATTTTTTTAAACATCTATTCTCTCTTTCAAACCTACGTTTTTAACTTTTTGAGAATGCTTCAACTCAGGATTCTTGATTCTTGAGCTCACACAATAATTATAATAATAATAATAATTATTATTATTGTTATTATTAATCAATAACATTCTTTCTTTCAATATAATTATTATTCTGCAATTTCCTCAATCAGTTTCATTTTATAATGTCAAAACAATATTTGTGACTTATTTTTTCTAATTCCAAATATTTCTCTTACATCAAAACTCTGTTCGTCAGAGAGAAAAAATTAGTAAAAAAGAAAAAAACCGAAAAATATAATAAAAATAAATGTTATTTAATTAAAAAAATTTAAATAAGAAAAAGATGCTATTATAATAATAATTTTATTATTTTTATTTTTAATAATAGTTTATTTTATTTTATAGTTCACTGCAAGAAATTTATTAAATAACAATGAAAATTAGATAAAAAAAATAATTAGTCATTATATTAACTAAATTAAATACTATTTTAGAGACTAAAAATTATTTGTATATAAAGTGATTTTTATTATTAATTAAAATTTATAAAATAATTTTTAAATTGGTATCTAAATTAGCTAACAGTTTTAATTACTAATATTTTAGATTCTAAATTAGTCGTCTCAATTAGTCTTTTAGAGACTAATTTAGAATCTAAAATATTAGTAGATAAAACCTTGGTAGCTAATAGTTAGATACCAATTTAAAAACTATTTATAAATTTTTATTAATAATAGAAACTACTTTAGATATCAATAATTTTTTACTCTCTAAAATGATCTTTACTTTAGTCCAATAGTAACTAATTATTTTAGTCTCCAAAATTAGTTGTAATTTGATGATTTTCTTGTAGTGGTTGTAATGTGTATTAAAAAACAATTAATTAACTATTAAATAATTTAAAAAAAAAATTGATACTTTTTACTTTATTTTTCATAATTATTGTGAATTTAAATAAATAATGACTAAGTTTTTTAATAAGTATATCTAGGATACATCTTTATCAAATATATGAAACATATTAAAAATTGTTATGTAATATAATTTATTTATATCATGATTACTAAATAGTATCTATTTTGGTATCGTAAGATGATTATTTTTATTCTTGTATATGTATTTATTTTTAACACTACAGAAAATCATGAAATAGAAACCAATTTTAGAGATAAAAACAATTAGTTGCTACTAAATTAGAGACCATTTTAGGGACTAAATAAAATTTTTGTTTCTAAATTAGTTTTTATTATTGTTAGATGATTTCTAAATTGGTATCTAATTAGCAATCAAAATTTTTGCTACCAAATTTAGAAACTAAATAATTGGTAGTTAAAACTTTGGTTGCTAATTAGATAAACTATTTAACAATAATATAAACTAATTTATAAACCAATTTTTTTTTTTTATAAAATGATCTCTAATTTAGTTACTATTGTAACTAATTTTAATTTTTATTTGATATTTTTTTTATAGTAATATATGACTCGATGTAAGGAGAGTGAGTTGGAAATTTCATATAAACTATTAAAATAATTTATAATATATAAATAAAAATAAATATCACATTAATTATACATTACCAAGATTTGAGTCCAAATTTGGATTATATATTATTAAAAAAAATATCTCATTTTAATGAAAAGTTTTATTCTTCTTAAAATTTAGTCTTAAATTATATAAACCAACATTAAAAACATTCACATATAAATGGTAATTAAACAATTATACAGTGTTTTTTATATTAATATATATATATATATATATATATATATATATAAAAGCTTAAATCATTTAAAATATAACTTTAAGTCAAACATAATATTTATTTATATAACGAATTTATTATAGTATTTGTATAATAAATATAATATAAATATGTCATGTACGTAGTGTGAGACATGTTGGGTACTAACTAGAGTATTTGTACCGTATCCATTAAGTTTTGCATGTAATACTCATCCCATCCCCCCAAATAAGTAGATACTTACCTTATGTTATAAATACTTTTGCAGGTGTTCAAAAGATTCTATATACTTTCTCATCATTAATTTGTGGTCAACGATTAAATAATTTAGATTACTGTGATTTTTTTTTGGATAATATTAAAATTTAACTATTGCGTTAAAAGAGTAAATCACAGCCAACTTGAAAAGTCATAAAAAATTGTGAACCCAATGTATATGTGTCATTTTTTTTATGATATTTGTAGATATCCCAATTATCCTATCCGTACATAAAACTTATTTAATATAATATTTAAAGTATATACATAATTAATAATTACTTATTTAATATAATATTTAAGGCACTCAGACTATAATCTTTTTCGTTTAATATTATATTTAAGACACATAAATTAGATCATAAATTACTAACGGTTATAGTTATTATTATAAAATTTATTTATATCTCATGATAATCATTCATTTCTTAATGGTCTGAGTTCAACAAGATCTATAAACAGGTGATGACTTTCTCACTAGGAAAACACACTAAACTTTATCATGTACTCTTACTCTTAACTCTTTATTAAGAAGAATTTATTTATCATTATTTTTCATTGAAGACCAACTGAAAGTTCGTCCCCCGACGAACACACAATCCTCATCGAGGTACCCTCCAAGTCCATTTTTTGGTAGGAACATTTGGCACCCACCGTTGGTCCTGGTCAAACTTTTCCCAGGACCACTACAGAAATTCGGACATACACTCTCAATGTGAGTATCCAACAGGAAAACGCAAATCAATTGATAGGGGACCCCCACAACAAACGAGGAAGACCTACCTAGAACCGTGAGAGACGCCCTGCACCAAATGCGGGAAAAAATGGAACGAAATTTGGCATCCCTAAGAGAGAAACACAAGACATAATTACTGGTACTGCATGATCATATAAACAACAACACTTAGAGCATACCGTCGAATCCTAGAGGGTCCCTCGAGAAAACTCGAATCAGGAGAGGTCGATATTGTTGATTTTGGCTTAATCCCAAGTCCCACATCGGTGGGTTCATTGTTTGGGAAGGAGGTTTGAGGGTTATAAATTAAACTCTCCTCCTTCACTGTTATATATCCCAAATTTGTAATATCTTCTCTCATAATAATAAAAGTGAGTTGTTTTTGCTGTGCTCGGAGATTAGGCTAAACAGGCCGAACTCCGTTAACAATTTTCGGGTGTGTTTTTCCTCTTTATCTCTTTT
>Ga0123342_1008911_pt1 | contig 12321 bp, 4 predicted proteins | sample Turbeawhitnodule_FD_89960 | JGI IMG/M metagenome (GOLD analysis project Ga0123342, IMG submission 89960) | Root nodule microbial communities of legume samples collected from Mexico - Turtle bean Mexico white nodule | ecosystem: Host-associated > Plants > Roots > Nodule | place: Mexico: Nepantla... | reverse complement strand
TGTAGATGCCATGGTGCAAAAGGTAATTTGTTGATTCATTAGGTTATCAAAATTGTTTTAGTCAGCACTCCTAATCTAATTTCATTGATTTCAGTTTCTTCCAGAGAATTTTACAATTATTTTATTCCATTATGATGCCAATCTGGATGGATGGTGGGATCTTAAATGGAGTAGCAAGGCCATACACATAATTGCTCAAAACCAAACAAAGTGGTATATTACTAGACTGACCGTATATGTTCTTTCTTTCTATCTGAAAATCTTATACTGTTTAATGTATGTTAATTGAATAGAGTTTGCTTTAAACATTCCTGGAAACATGTCACGAATCAAGGATTTATTGAAAATAATGAGTCAAGAAGGGTATGTAAACATCATTAGAAGTAGGAAAAATATTTTTGTTTCTGTCAATGTATTAAAATCAAGGTCATGATTTACATCCAATTTTACTCCTGGGAATAACACCATTCAAATTGAAAAACATTACAGAACAACTTAATACCTCACTGAACCCATGTTAATCTTCTAGTTGTAGATGAATTGGATGATGTACCTGACCTTGGTTCTGTTACTATTGCTTGGTTATGTATCCCTTTTCAGTCTGTGCATTCCAGATTTCAGGTCCTCGTACTTTTGTCGCCTAACATATATGCTTTTGTTTTAAATATATGATGAATGTTTATATATCAATGGTTTGTTTTTACCTGTCTTGGTATTAATTCCTTAGTGTTTCCACAGGTGGTTTGCAAAAAGATTTCTTCATCCAGATATAGTTTCTATTTATGATTACATCTTTCTCTGGGATGAGGACTTAGGCGTGGAGCATTTTTCTCCATCAAGGTATCACTGGTGGTTTTGTTCCTCTCTTGTGCTATACTTTTACATTTGCCTGCTTTTTTGCTTCTAATATGAAGCTTTTCATTTTATATACCAGCTGGGGGACCCATGATACAATTATAATGAAAAGTGATCCTATTTTATTCAATTATATGACATGATAACTGAATAAAATAGGACCACTTTTCATTAGAATGGCATCTTGGGTGTCTCGGCTGCTATATAAAATGAAAAACTTTGTGAAAATAAAACCCACTTAAAAACTGTTACATGTAGAAAATAATTTCAAGATAAAGTTCTTTATTTTCAATAATGAACACTTTAAGAGGCTAGCCTGCATAATCAATTTGTTAAAGAGGTATTTCTCCTCTGTTTAAAATTACAATGAAAAGCTAGATCATTGCTTTTGAGAAAAAAAATAACAAGTGGATAAATCCTCTCTCTTTCTATTTTAGCTTAGGTGTTTGAAATTAAATATTTATTTTGTCAACTTGTGCTTCACCAAATCAGCTCACAACCTGCTTCATCTGCTCATAATATTAGTAGTTCACTTGATTATTTATACCCATGGCTGGTGATGCAGTGCCAATTCATTTCTACATGCATGTGTATTTCAATGATTGCATATATGTTGAATGCCGTGTTTTCAATTTATACATTATTGCCATGTTGATAATTTTTTTAATTTTAGATAAAAGGCAAGGCAGTATTGAATTTTTTTTAACTCTAATGATTCTCTGCCTCTCTGTTGTTTAATTGAACTTGCACGCAAAATAAGCTCTAAAGCATCTTTATTAGATTAATAAAGTGACATTAGATTACTAGGTAATCTTTTATTATCTTGTTATTTCAAAGACTATCAATCACACCTCATGACAGGCTTTTTATGCTCTCATAAAAGAAAGAATGAATTCACATGAATATCTTTTTTCTTTTTCCTTTTTTACAGATACATTGAAATTGTGAAGGAAGAAGGATTGGAGATATCTCAACCAGCTCTTGACCCAGATTCTACAGAGATACATCATAGAATTACAGTTAGAGCTAGGACCAAAAAAGTTCACAGGTGACTTTTTGTTTGAAGCTATTGATACATGTTCTTGCTAATCAATTTCAAACTTAGCTTGAGTTTCATACATGCAGAAGAGTCTATGAACTCAGAGGCAATACTAGGTGTTCAGAGTCAAGTAAAGGGCCTCCATGCACTGGGTAAGTTTCTCTGAACTTGGTTATGCTGATTTTTTCTAGAGATGTTCTTTCTGATTCTTATTCGTGTGGTGTTATCCTCCTTCTTTCTGCTGTGAAGATACCATAGACGTTTAAATTTGAGCAGTCAATGTATAGAAAAAGGAACTTAACAAAATGAAAAGAACATTTGATCTTTTGGAGTTTTATGATAGTTTATTTTTTTGTATCTACAATCATGTTATGAATGACACAGAAATTTCATTGAAACTTGGCAGGTTTGTGGAAGGTATGGCTCCTGTTTTCTCTCGATCTGCCTGGGATTGTACTTGGCATCTTATACAGGTATTTTCGATGCCCATAGGAATTGTTATAATTCTAACCACAAACAACACCTGAAATTCTTTCAAAATTATTCGAAGTTTTATCTCTTTTATAATACAATTGTCTTATCTACTCTATTGTAACGTTGCGTTATGAACAGAGAGATTGATTAATTTGTAAGGTAGTATTACTAGATAAAAAGATGAAATTTATTATGTATAACTATCTCTAAATCTGGAAAATTCTTTGAATTAAAGAGTAACTGAGAAAGAGAATTACATTAGAAGAAATAACTAATTTACAGAACTGAGTTCCCAGCCTTAAGAGAGGCGCTCCCCCACCCCTCTCTCAGAAGTCAAAGCCATTATTTTCAGTTTTATCTTCACTCTACACTTTTGTATTGTTCTTTTAACCTTTCACAACAATTCTATTAGGCTCCTCTCTCCCTCTCTTCCTTCCATTGATCATTTTCACCATTACTTCCATCTCCCCCCCACTATTAATCCCATGATGCCCCTTCTGGAATTAACTTAGGCTAAGGACCTAAATTTACTATTTTTTTTAAATGATATTCATTATTTAATGTATTCATTCATTAAGTTTGTCAAGGTTATAAAATTCTTGCAATTAGGTTTATGTATGAGGTAGTGGATTAACTTTGAATAATAAAACTTATTCCAATAAACTTGAATTTCTTCACTTATTTTTTGGTTAATATCCTTATTGAGTTTAACTTTGTCCTTCTGTAATTTTTAGTATTTTTTATTTATTTGATTGCTTATAATAGATCAAAATAATCCATAGTTTGGTAACATCATTATCATTTTCATTTTCTCAGAATGACCTTGTCCATGGATGGGGAGTGGATATGAAAATAGGATATTGTGCTCAGGTGAGAATTGCACATTTTCTGGACAAGGTTTATAATTGTTCTTAGTCCTGGAATGCCTCTAGTTTTCTATTCAACATGTATATCCACATTTGGCTGTCATTATAGTAACTGATTTCCTATTATCTCTCTATTTTAACTTCATTGACTTCATGATAGGTATCATTAACTGTGAAATCAATGTCATTTTTCAGGGAGATCGCACAAAAAATGTAGGAGTTGTTGATAGGGAATATGTTGTTCACAAGGGAATACAAACTCTGGGTGGCAGTGGGGAGGAAACAGTTAAAGTATTGTGTTCCTTTCTCTCCAAATGGGTGCATTAATTTTGTGTCCATTAGCTTTCTTCATTATGTAGCTTCTTTGCTTCCTAAAAATGGCATTAATACATAAAATTTATCATTAAAGTGTGTTTGTGTGTGCCTAATCAGTGGTTACAAATACCCATATTCGCCTTGTCTTTCGGTTCTTGGCCAAATCCATGGAATTGTTCATAGGGACAGCCCTTCCAAACAGGCATCGTTAGATTAGAACATTTTTAACTATTTTCATTTTGTGAGGTGAAGTTTATTGGTATGATCTCACGCCACACTAGAACCTTTCACACTGAGTTGATAGTGAAAGTTTATTCTATGATTGCGAGTACTCTCCTATATGAACACCCCTCTCCTTTTTTACAAGAAAAACTCACAGGAACAACACTGTTATGTTAGCTACATGTATTTTGTCATTCCTTTATTTTACAAACCGATTCTCTTTCTTTTTTCAGATTTTTAATCGTAGAAGGCCAACTCCGGTACTTATTTTAATGACATTCACAGTTATTCCCTGTAATCCTATTTCATTTATTAACAAATTAAATCCTAACTTCATTTTCTTGTTGGATTTGTTACAAAATCAGAGACATGGTGCCTCGGCCTTTGATGAGCGAGTTGAGGTGAGGGTTTTGAAGTTGTTTGTTGATCACAAAGTATCTAGAAATGATGTTGTTGTTACTTTTTAACTGGTTTTGAAACCAAGTTTTGTATTGATCACAAAGTATCTTGCAAATAACGTTGTTTACACTGTAACATGAGTGATCAGATAAGAAGGCAGTCAACATGGGAACTTCAAGTATTCGAAGACCGGTGGAAGCGAGCTATTACTGAGGACCTAAGCTGGGTTAATCCATTTAACAGTGATAAAAAACGCAGGAGACATAGGAACAAAAACAATCGCTTCTCTTCTTAACTATTTTTTTACTAGGCTTCATTTGTTAGCCATCTTCATTCACAGGGCTTAGGCATAATTTAGCTGAATGAATAAACACTTCATTCAAATTTTGGAATCTCAACATATTTATTTATATTCTTTTCTTCTTTTCATTCATCTCACAAATGCTTCCCTCCCTCCTTTTGTTTTTACCATATTTAGATGTAATTGTCATATATGCGACCTTATTTTTTATCATTAGAGCTATAAGGAAGAAGCTTCTATTCTTTTTGCAGTGCTTTTGTTTTGGTGGTCTAAGTTTATTACCATATGGGATTTAAGGTTAGTTGGTTCAAATTTTACGTCACAAAAACTTCAATTAAGTGTTGAACTAATTTTTATTAATTTCATCGACTTAAACAAAATCTTTAATTTCAGAAATTGAGCTATTCAAACAATAAGAATTAAAAGTACTCTATGAAATTTTTGGCCTTAACAACAATATCTTAAAAACATAAAATAATAATTAATACCTTATTTAGTATCTAAGGAGACCATTTCTTGTGAGTTGGGGATGAGATAGGGATTAACATGAGTGACTATTTTTCTTAAAGTAATATGACCATAATAAAGGCAAATAATGAATGTGTTAATAATGTAAAAAAATTTATACATTCATGATAAATCTTAATTATTATGTAGGATAAATCGTTTTAAGCATAAGGGTTTTAAGCACAAGGGTTCGAGGAATATCTCAATATTAGGATGATATAATCGATGATAACGCAATTTCAATATGGAATTTCAATATGAAATCTTTTATAAGAATATTAAGGATAATTATTTTAAAAGACATTTTTTATTTTTTTATTGGTTGTTAATGTAAACCTTTAAGTAAAATTAAATTTTGATTCGTGAAAGAAAGGGAATCTCTATAGTTTATATTTTTTTTTCTTAGTGGAAAATGATTTCATTACGTTTAACATTCATTTCCCTGAATTATTTATCACTTCTAAAGTTTTTTTTATGAAAAGATTTTTACCCCCAATAATTAATGTTAAAATTTAAATTTATTTGAATAAATTTTAAAATTATTTTAGACTAAAATATTCTCTTTTTTTTTAAACTTAATTATTTATTTTTACAAAATATTTTATTTTAATTTTCCCCAAAACGCAAGTAGTTTACATATTTTTTTTACTTAAAATTAAAAAAGTAAATTACCCGGAACTCCTTTTCTATGGGTAATATTGCCCTCACTTCCTTCCATTTCTCTTAGCCAGAAAAGTTCCCTAAAAATCTATAATGTCGTGCCACACACACTCCTATTTTGTTAGGAGACTATTTCCATGAACATAATGGTTCACATGTCTATTTAATGTATTTATAAATTCAGAATCTATATTTAATGTGTTTTCATACCCAAAATTATTAATATATAATTCTTTTGATGTTTTCTTAAATACACATTGATAAACATGTTCCTTTTTTTTTTCAATTTAGTTAAATAAAAAGAATATAAGGATAGTAAACAAGCATGTGCATTTTATACTACAACTTTATATTAACTAAAAACAGTTTCCTAATAAATTGGGTGCATTTGTCACAATTAATGAATTTGCAGATGTCTCTACTTAAATCTAATCTCCCAAAAACTAATTTTGCAACTTCATAATCAACTACAATACAATTTTTAATGTCATAGGAAAAACATAAAACTTCATTATAAAAAAATTTGATGTATGGTTAGAATGGAAAGTCTTTCCTTAACATACGAAATATAATTTTTACTTAAATTCAGTTTTCGTGAATATATGTTTTTGTCTCTATAAATATTTAATTGAATATTTGGTCCTTCACTAATTTCTCATAGATATTTAAAGGTTTAATAACAAATTTTAATGCATGTTATTCTAATGAATAGGTGAATATTTGTCTTAATAATTAAATGATCTATTAAAAGTAGACCAGAATTGTTCAATTTTAGAAAACTTGATCACATAAATCAAAATTACACATTTGTAGAATCATAGGAATTATAAGTGAATTTAAATCTTTATTTCTTTTTAGAGTTCTGATTGGTAAGGAATGGTGTTTTGTGTAATAAATAAGTGTGAATTAATTTTAAAAAATATGATTCAATTTATATTTTTTTATAATTTAATTTTATACAAGTAATGCGTGAAGGACGTGTATTAATTTTATGTTTATTCAAGTATGATAGTTGTTTTGCCTTTGAAAAAAAAAGGATGAGAGTGTGATATGAGGGTTTTTTCTTCCTTTCATATTCGTACCTTTTTTCTAAGTTTTTATACTTTTTTTTTTAAGTTTAATTTATCTTTTTTTATGTAAAATTTAGAAGGTGTTTTCTGAATTACAAACAATTCAGAATACGAAAATATCTTTAGAATTTCTACCATTCAGAATATAAATTGTATTTCAAATTGCATGTTATTTTTGAAAATAAATTGGTAGATTTGTTGAATTATTTGAGTTTTGAGAAGTAATAGAAAGTTGAATGAAATATTTGAATGTTGCCATGCCTTAAATTGTAAACTTGTTTGGTTGATTTTATGATAATTTTATGCCAAATGGTTATTTCGAACTTAATATTTGGAGGCACAACTGTTATTTGAACTTCTCTTTTGGATTGAAATGAATTTTCAGATATATAAACTTTAATAGCTTACTCTTATGATAATGTAGATTGTTCAAATTTATTAGATTTTAATATCACAAAATTTCAGTGGTAATTACGTTGTATTCTGATTATATTTTACAAATTTTCTATTTTAGTATTTGAAATATAACAGTAGCAAAAGATTGATGATTATTAATTTATTGTAAAATTTTATTGTTTATTTATATTTACCTTGTATGTTTTTTATTGGTCTTTCTGGAATTCGTTATAATGAATATTCTCTTCTTTAACGACCAATAACCATCCTCCCTCTGCAAATAGCCACTAGAAATTGAGATGATTTTGAATTAGAGTTATGGAGGATGTGAGGGAACCCTAATTTTGAAATTTTGGATTGTTTCTAACAGGAAAAGCCAAATACACAATTTGAAATTTTTGTCTTGTTTCCAACATAGCATATTTGGACAAAATAGATTGATTACCTTTTTTCTTTTAACCATGGGTTAGAATGCTATTAGAACTATAAAAAAAATTAATCCATATGTAAATTTTAAAATAGATACTTAAAGAACAACAAAATTATTATAAGTATCTAATTAAGTGAATAAAAGAACTTTTATAATATTATTAATTGCACATTAATGGAAAAAAAATCCCAATATTAGCAAGTTTAAACTTTTCATCTTCTCTGTTTTTTTCATTCAAATTTCAAATTTTCCAATTATATATACAATGAGAAAGCTAAGTTGAAAACAGAGTCTTCTGCATTAGGCTGACCAAAGACATTTCCTTTGTGTCTGTAGCTGGAATTTTCCCCTTCTTTTGCAACCCTTCTTACTTTACCTTCCCATTCTGTAACAAGTTCTACACTTTCAAATCTCACCGCTCCACAAATCCTTTCTTTTTAATTACCCATTTGACCTTGGTCTCTGCAGAGACCAGATCCCTGCATTCCAATTCTCATGGCTGGTCGTTATGATAGTAACCCCTTCGACGAGGAAGAAGTTAACCCCTTCTCTGTAAGTCCTTTCACTGCCGGTTTTTTTCGCTCAAAGTTGAGATTTTGTGTACTGGGTTTGCAGTTTTGTGTGGAAATTGATTTGATCCTGTTCGGAGGATGTTTCAGCGTCCTATTTTGGTCAAAATTCTTGATTGCGAATTGTTGTTTCTGTTGTCGGTTTTCGGTTGACTTGTTTAATACTATAATTGATGTGGTTTAGGAAACCGGTTTTGGGGGTTGTTTGTTAGTGTCTGTGTGTGTTTCTGTTTTGTGGTTGTCGTAGTTTTTTTTCTCTGCTTCTTCATTTTGGGTTTTGTGTTTTTTTTCATTATGTTTTGGCCTTGAGAAGTACCTTTATAACTAAGCTGAACATGGATGGACGAATTTTTTACATGTTCTTGAGATTTACTTGCAGATGCAGATACCGATACTGTGTTTCTTAAAGTCGGTGTGTCTAATTAGAGGTTTGTGAAGACTTGAGAAGTATTATAAACCCACTAGATATTACCAAAGGTCTCTACTCTCTCTACAGATCACAAAATAACTAAGTGCAATAATGATTTTGATATAAAAAAAACTATGTTGTGTGAAGGTGCATGATTATGATATTGACATTTTTTCTTAACGTGGAAGGGACTGATATGAGAGGAAAATTTAGATGTTGTGATTACTAGTGAAACATTTGATAGCATAATTATGGAGGAAAAGGAAGAGGTGTGCTGGGGGCTGGTGGGAGGGAGCATGACCCTGCTGGCCTCTCCTCCCACATTCATCGTGTTGTGATAATACATTATCTTATCCATATAATGGGAGGGAAATCAAATTTTTACTACCTTGTCTTGGCAACATCCTTTTCTATCTTAACTCTAGAGTCTAGGTTCATGGCCGGATTTAATTTATTTATTCATTATGAAGTAAATTATGTATCATTTAGTGATAAAAGGCTATAAATCTTCTGACTTACTTAAAGTGTTGTAATGTTTTTAAACTGTTAGAATCCTGGAAGTGTTCCTGCAGCAACAAACTCAAGGCTTTCACCTCTTAAGCCAGAGCCTGTTGATTATAATTACGGCTTTGGTGCGACAGTTGATATACCTCTTGATTCATCAACGGTATGTATAAAGTTGAGGTTGATGAAATCCTCAATTCTTTTCTCATTTCTAATGTGGTGTTGCAAGTATTAGTCATGCTTTTGCTAATTAGGATCTCTTTAAACCTTAGGATTTGAAGAAGAAGGAGAAGGAACTTCAATCTAAGGAAGCTGAATTGAGACGAAGGGAACAGGTATAGAATGGGATTTCAATTAATCTAAAATTTGATATGCATGATTACCAAGATAATAACAATATCGTATGATTTAATGGTTTGCTTTGTTGAGTTCGTACCATATAATTTATTGAGTTTAGGGTGTCCAACACTTACTCCTAGAGTAAGTGAATAATTTCTTATATATTTATGCCTCCACAAATCAAGAATTTGAACTGAATCTGATTGATTATATTACCTGAAGTTGGATATTAATATGATGAAAGCATCTGAAATTGTTATGATTGATAATAGGTTGGTCTGTCAAAATATGGATCTTTTTAAATAAGGCCTCCTTACCAAATCATGCTATCCTCTATTCAGTATTTATAATTTTCACACTGATATTTGTTCAATTAAATTTATACATGAAGGTTTGTCTACTAACTTTTCTGTCAACTGCAAATGCTTGGAAATTCACATGTATTTATTTCTTTCTTTTTTTATCAAATTCAGGATGTGAGGCGGAAAGAAGAAGCTGCTGCACGAGGTGATTTACATTTCCTGATTCTGTGTTTGAAGTTTGCTTTAAAAATATTTGTTTGCAAGTTTTTTTGGTCTTCGGCCTGGGGGCGGGGTTGTGATTTCTGTTTGTGCTGCCATACAATTGAATAGTGGAGGAATGGTAATACTGCAGAATTCTATAGATGTCTCCGATGCACTAATTTAAGTTCTGCTTATTTACATTTTGTTTTTCAGCTGGAATTGTTCTCGAGGAGAAGAATTGGCCACCGTTTTTTCCAATAATCCATCACGACATTGCCAATGAAATTCCTATTCATCTACACAAATTGCAATATGTTGCATTTACTACACTATTAGGTACATTATCCTCTTTGTTTATTTATTTTCTGGGAGTGTAGTGGGTATTATCATTTCGTTTTTTTATTTTTCAATTTTATTTTTTTTAAAACCTTTTCTGTGATTTGTTAGCATGCCATTATATATTTAACCTATTGATAAAATACAAAAAAATTGAAGAATATGATAGTAAAATGAGTGAAAAAACTCTGTTGGTAAAATTTATGAAATGATGATACTTGAGTGGTAAAGTAAATAATTAATCCATTATACTTTAATTGGCATCAATGACATTTTTTACACCTTGTACTAGAAAGTAGCAATTGAGGACATTTTTGTGTTTTTCTACTCCCAGAATTTTTAAAATGAAACACAAAAGAAAGATACTCTGAATAACTAGCTTTGTCTCACTTGCCCTACCGGCCCGTAAAGACTCTATCTCTACAGCCGCCTTCTCTTTCCTTTTCATTGAAAACAAAGCGATCCGCTTTCATAACTAATAAGGCGTAAAAGAAAGGAGTTTTGATTAATATGAAAGCATTAACCTGGATTCTTGGAACTAATCTATAAAGACCTGATAGAGGCATTCTCTATTTATTTGTTGTTAGCACAATCATTTGTTTTGAATTAATTATGGTCATAATAAATGTTTATGTTGTTGTGATTGATCTGTAAATAACGTAGTTTAATACCCATAACCAATGCTTGGTTGAACTGTCATTGAAAAATAGTTTTGTTGTGCAGGATTAGTGTTGTGCCTTTTTTGGAATGTCATAGCTGTTACTGCAGCTTGGATTAAGGGTGAAGGTGAGTTTAGGTACATTGAATATTTACTTAGGTTTTTACAAATCTGACATATCTAAGTAAATCCGTGGAACCTGGCCTTGTTTGTTGTATTGTAGGTGTAAAAATATGGTTTCTTGCCATTATCTACTTCATAGCAGGGGTTCCTGGGGCATATGTTCTGTGGTATCGCCCATTATATCGTGCTTTTAGGTAAATTTTTAATGCTCCCATTCCATGCACTAATGTATTATGCTACTAAATTATTTATTTATAACTTGTGCACTCACTTGAACTTGTTTTGGAGAGCAGAGTCATGTCTGGATTTATGGTTCAACCTTGGGGTAAAAATAATAAAAAATAATAATACTTAAAAATAGTAATAATAATATAAATAAAATCATAAAGTAATAATATTATTAATGAAAATAAAATTAAAATAGGGTAAAATAGTTATTTTACAAAGTTTTCAATTAAAACAAATATTTTAATCTATTACATCAATCAAATCACTAACAAACATTTTGTATACTTTTTTTTTGTTTTCCATTCTCTTTCCGTTAGTCCAACCAACATCACTTTCCAATTTTTTTCCCTTCTTTTATTTCTTTTTCCACTCTCCAATCCAAACACATCCTAAGAATAACTCTAATAGGTTCTAATTAAAGTGACCTAGAAACTGCAATTAAGTTGACTTTTCATCAATAAATTTAATTTAGTTGAACATTTTTTTTCCCTTCTTTTCATATCAATTAATAGGTTATTCATCTAAGTGTCAGAGTATTGTTGATGTTGGCAAATTTTGATGAGATGCTCTGCCCCTACTGAATTTTACCTTACGCTTTGAAGCATTCATGTGAAAGGAAAATATACTATGCATGCATATTTTCATCTTTTTATTTGGCCATACTGTTGGTCTTGAATATGCTTCTCGATTTTGCAGGACTGAAAGTGCTTTGAAATTTGGATGGTTTTTCATGCTTTATCTGGTTAATGGATTATACTTCTGCATAGTCTATGCTTCAAGAAGTGGAAGAAATCTAATCATCTTCATTCTTTGTTCTGCTTACAGCTTCACATAGGATTCTGCATCTTAGCTGCAGTTGCTCCTCCTATAGTTTTCAAAGGCAAATCCCTGACGTATGTCAGCTTCATATATGTTCTCTATTTTACATACCAGTATTGCTCATGTCTTTATTCATGTTACAAGGAGACTAAGTATTCAAATTCATTTTCCTTGCTGAGAAGATGAGTTTCTTGTTTTCTTTCACTTGTCAAAAATAGAAGTAAATAACGGATCTATTGAAAAAGGACTTCAGAACATGTGCATCAATATCATCACCCTCCACTTGAATAACCTGATTT
>Ga0123342_1008910_pt1 | contig 12323 bp, 9 predicted proteins | sample Turbeawhitnodule_FD_89960 | JGI IMG/M metagenome (GOLD analysis project Ga0123342, IMG submission 89960) | Root nodule microbial communities of legume samples collected from Mexico - Turtle bean Mexico white nodule | ecosystem: Host-associated > Plants > Roots > Nodule | place: Mexico: Nepantla... | reverse complement strand
TTGGTGAGTTCTTGACTTAGAACCATGATCCAACTTCTAAGAAAGTGCCTCTATATTTTCCAGCTCAAGGTGATTCCTAAAAATGTCAAGAATCTTGTTCTATGTGGCTATTGGAATCACATCTTTGATTTATAAAAAGTTTTGTTGACAGGCAGAGGAGCTTGGTTGCACAACCCATGTTGCTGAAGTGTTTCAACAAACATATGTTGCACCACCCATGTTATTGATGATACATCAAAGCTATTACTATCTTGTAATTTTGATTAAATTTGTTTTTATATTTAGGTTTTATCCATAAAAAATTACATTAAAGTGTATGACAACCACTATTAAGAAACAATTTGGTGATACATCAAAGCTATTACTGTCTTGTAATTTTGATTAAATTTGTTTTTATATTTAGGTTTTATCCATAAAAAAATGCATCAAAGGCTATCACAACCACTATTAAGCAACAATTTGGTGAGCCATAAGTAACATGGGTGTCAATCCCTAAGGATGACCAGGATCTATTTTTTCAGCGTTTTAAGGCAATTCGTTAATTTTAGCTAACCCATTTAGAGGGAGGCACCTTTTTTTATTACCTTTTAAAAATGCTTCAATTTTACACTACAAATATGATGACTGTTGTTGTTTGCAAACGAAGGTGACATGGAGGGTTGAGGATGAGCAAAAAATTAAGAAGAATTTCCATTCGAAGGCTTCTCATAGACTTTCAGAGATGTTTAAAATGGCTCGCCAAGAAGGCAAGAAACCTGGATGGATTGGAAATAGTGTTTGAAACAACCTACTAAAGAAGTGGAACATGCCTCTGTATTGATCAAAATGTGATACAACTAAAATCAACTATTTATTTGAAAAAGATGGGAGCTTGCACACATGGGAATCTATCAACGTGCATGAATACACCATTTATTTGGTATGAATTATCTATAATTTTTTGTATTAATCTATGATGTGTTACTAGTTCTTTGATTTATAAAACGTTTTGTTTACAGGCAGAGGAGCTTGGTTGCATAAACCCATGTTGCTGAAGTGTTTCAACAAACACATATACGAAAGAGCACTGGGGATTTTATTGATGATAGATCAAAGCAAACACATGTTAGTTTCTTTTAACTTTTTTGTACATGTACATTAATTACTATTTTATAAAAAAATACGTAATTTTGAATAAGAGGATTTTGAATCTAGATTTTCTCTAGCATTATCTGAGTCTGTTTCTGTGGTTACCTTGCAATACACTCCCTTAGACCTTGCTGAGGAGGAAAGACTAAGGAACCGTTGTTGGTTAGAAGTTGTAGGTGGTATGTATAAGGGACGAGTGTATGGGGTTGGACATGTCAATCCTCATGCTGATTGTGTTAAAAATTACTTACTTATGACAAGCATGTTCTAGTCAACCAATTGATTCATAAGAAATTATTCAACGTAAAGAATGACAAACAACTAGCGAGGAGTGGTTAACAACTAGTGAAGAGCAATTAGCAACTAGTGAGGAGCAGATTAGACAGATGAATTCTCGGTTTCAATCCCTCCAGAGTTTTATCCTTCAGTATTTACCAGCTCCTGTAGTAACAATTGCACAATTTTTTTCCAGCAACCAAATACTCAACAACAACAAAATCAAGTGCAGAATAATAACCAAGTGCAACACGACTGTGACAATGATCAACAATACAATTTACCTACTAATTATAATAATTATAAGTTTGTTAAAAGGCTTTGTTACATTAGTCACTTTGTGTATTTGTAATGTCACTTTTTTATTGTAGTTATAATGAACAATCTTTGGATAATTGTAATGTCACTTTTTATTGTAGTTATAAGGATATTTGTAATGTCACTTTTAGAAACTTTCTTTTATTATAACTTGAATGAACCATGTTTTGATATTTATAATGTCACTTTTAGAAACATGAATGAAATTCTTTTTGCAGATTCACTCATATTTAGTATAGATTAAGTACAATATGAAAATTGTTTGATTGTGAAAATGTGGTGTGGGGTTTAAAATGGGGTGTGTGGGGTTTAAAAAACTTGGTGTAGTGTGTGGAGTTTAAAATGGGGTGGTGAAAACAAATATATTCGTATGTAATTACATACAGAATTATTAATAAGTAATTACATATGGATATTACCTACCGATACCAACACATGATTTACATACGGATATTCAAAATCCGTATGTAACTATTACCTACACTTGTTTTACATACGAAATATTTTACGTATGTAATCCATATGTAATAGTGTGTTACCTACAGATTTCATGTATTTACATACAAAAATTTTCGTTGTAGATAATAACGATATTTCTTGTAGTGTTGATAAGGATTTTAATGTCTATTGTTAACCATTATAATTTGGTGTTGGAGTAGTTAAATGTTAAGATAGCTTTCAGCATGGAATCTTAGAGGAAATTGTCTACATGTTATAGCCTGAGGGGTTTCGTTGAAGAGAAGAAATCATTGTATTGCTTAAAACAAAGTCTGGGGCAGTGGAACAAAAGACTTGATGATTTCCTAAGGCATACGGGATTCTAAAGGAGCAACTATGATAATTATGTCCAGATCCTTAAAATAGAAGAAAAATCTATGTTATTCTTGCTTTTACATGAAGATGACATCCCTATAGCCAACCTGTATAAAAATAATTTGAAGGAACTCAAAGAAAAAGTAAGCATAGTTTGAAATGAAGGATCTTGTCCCGTGTGGTGAATACCAGGGATGGAAATACAAAGGATTCATAGGTAGAGATACTACATTTATCTCGGTAGGGATACTTGCATAAGGTGGTTGAGAGGTTTAGGATGTATAAGTCTAAACTAGTGTCAACAACTTTAGGGCACCACAGAAAGCTCTCAACTACCTAAACTCCTAATACATAGAAAGGTAGGAAGAACATGAAGATTACTCCATATGCTAATGAAGTGGGAAGCTTCATGTATACGATGGTCTAAAGCATACCGAATTTGGTGCATGTTGTTAGAGTGGTTAGCAGGTTCATGGCAGATCCTATACGTGCTCATTTGAAGCTTTGAAGTTGGTGTTGAGATATTTGAATGGAAGAGTATCGTCTAATCTAGTGTATATACATTCTACTCATGATAAAGATGCTATTGAGGGACTTGTAGACGCTAATTATGCAAGGAATGTTGATGTCAAAAAATCACTTTATGAGTATGTTTTTACACTGTTTGGAATTTCATTTTATTGGAAATTTAGTTTTCAATCAGTGGTGGTTTTATCTAATACCCAGGTAAAGTATATCATGCTCAAAGTGGGTAAATGATGCATTATAATTGAAAGGGTGATTGAAGAGTTAGGTATTGTTCAAAATTGTGTGACTATTCATTGTAATAGTCAAAGTGTCATGAATATAGTTAATCATCAAGTCTACCACAAAAGGACCAAAAAATATATACATTAGACCACACGTTTTGAGAGGAGTTGTTGAGTTTGAAGAGATCAGAATTGAGAAAATAGCCTCGAAAGAATCCAACAGATGTGTTTACAAAGTTCTTGCCAAGATTGAGGTTCAAATGGTGTTTGGAGAGCATTAATTTTATGTTTGAGTACAAAAGTAGATGATGTTGGAAGCTCTTCCATGATTTGGAGTCAATTTGGAAAATTGTGATGATTGACTCTAAATCATATTTAGTAGATGATGTTGGGAGTTCTTCCATGATTTGGAGAAAATTGTGACAAATCGTCTAGTGCAGACTTTTATTAGGCTTAGTTATCTTAACTATTTTATATTATTCTCTCAGTCTTAGTTCTATATATAGATATTGTGATATAAATGATACATTATATTATGTGAGACTCTCTGTATATAGAATCTTTTGGTGTTAGTAAAAATATTTGTTTTCAATCTTATTCTTGTGTTTTTTGTTTTGGTGTTGTTTCGAATCCAATATTTTTATTTTATTATACATTAATAATAAAATAAAAGTAAGAAAACATAACTGAAATATAGATTAAAATTAATGTTATTGTTGTTATTATTATTATTATTATTATTATTATTTGTATCGGTCAGTATTGGATAGACAAGTTTCGGTCCCTATGACCGATCGTCTGAGTCAAAGGATATAAACATGGCAAGTAACAACGGTTACTATGATGTTGAATATGTCAACCCAAACTCCGAAATATACGGAAAATATCTCCAACATAATAGATAAAACCAATTAAACTGAAAGATACACCCTGTATATTAAGGAACCACTATACACATCAGTTAACATTTGATATTCGACCCATAAACCCATAAACCAAACACTATAAATAGAGCCTTATGAGAAGAAGCAAGGTACGTTTTTAACATTCTACTAGAATACACCTAAATTAGAGCACTCACTTGAGCGTTGGAGTGCAATTGTCGGTACCCCCGGGCTGACCGAGCATTAGTATTGAAGGAAGGAGGTTTAAAAGAATTTGGAGATCACTGACACGTCAGCAATTGTACATCCAGTCACAGGTACTATCTGAGTCACATTATTATTATTATTATTATTATTATATTTTGTTCCATTATAAGTCCACGTGTCTTGTTGGATGAATTTATAAAATTATTTCAAATGTGATAGATGGTAAACGGTGATTAAGTGTATGATTTATTGAATTCAAATTTTGAAGGAAAAAACTTGATGATATAAAAGATACTAAGTAAAAATTTCTTGATTAAGTGATGAAAAAATGTTGTTTTTTTTACATAAGTTGGCTAACTTAGGATTAATTCGTAAAGAATTATTTCATTGGTATAATATGCTTCTATCTAGTCAGCTCTTATAATTATTTATGAATACGTATAATCTACCTATGTGTTGTTTTTGTTAACATATGAGTTTTGGTCTAATCCTCCTTTTTTTTTCTTTTTTTAATAATTTTTTTTCATGTGATGGTAGATGATTGTTGTTACTTGAGATGTCAGCTTAGCTGAGATGTCAGCTTAGCTGAGATGTCAAGTTACATCATAGTGATGCATAAGGGCTTTATAAAAAAAAGTAGTGTCAAAAACTAATTTTGTATTTAAGCTCATTAAATATAACATAGAAACTTTTAGAAACTTTTTTTTTTTTTATAGTTAGAATGAACTATGTTTTGGATATTTATAATGTCACTTTTAGAAACATGGATGAAATTCGTTTTGCAAATTCGCTCATATTTAGTATAGATTAAGTACAATATGAAAATTGTTTGATTGTAACTTTGAAATATCTCCAGGATTGTAAAAACTTGGTGTAGTGTGTGGGGTTTAAAATGGGATGGTGAAAACAGATATATTTGTATGTAATTACATATGGATATTACCTATGGATATCAACACATGATTTACACACGGATATTCAAAATCCGTACGTAACTATTACCTACACTTGTTTTACATATGAATTATTTTCCGTATCTAATCCATATGTAATAGTGTGTTACCTACAAATTTCATGTATTTACATACGAAAATTTTCGCTGTAGATAATAGCGATATTTCTTGTAGTGTTGATAAAGATTTTAATGTCTATTGCTAACCATTATAATTTGGTGTTGGAGCAGTTAAATGTTAAGATAACTTTTCAACATGGAATCTTAGAGGAGACCGTCTACATGTTATAGCCTGAGAGGTTTTGTTGAAGAGAAGAAATCATTGTATGGCTTAAAACAAAGTTTGGGGTGGTGGAACAAAAGATTTGATGATTTCCTAAGGCAGACGAGGTTCTAAAGGAGCAACTGTGATAATTATGTCCAGATCCTTAAAATAGAAGAAAAGTCTATGTTATTCTTGCTTTTATATGAAGATGACATCCCTATAGCCAACCCGTATAAAAATAAATTAAAGGAACTCAAAGAAAAAAATAAGCTTAGTTTTGAAATGAAGGATCTTGTCCCGTGGTAGAGATACTACGTTTATCTCGGTAGGGATACTTGCATAAGGTGGTTGAGAGGTTTAGGATGTATAAATCTAAACCAGTGTGAACACCTTTAGGACACCACAGAAAGCTCTCAACTGCATAAACTCCTAATACAGAGGAAGATAGGAAGAAGATGAAGATTACTCTATATGCTAATGACGTGGGAAGCTTCATGTATATGATGGTCTATAACAGACCGAATCTGGTGCATGTTGTTAGTATGGTTAACAGGTTCATGACAGATCCTATACGTGTTCATTGGAAGCTTTGAAGTGGGTTTTGAGATATTTGAATGGAAGAGTATTGTCTGATATAGTGTATATGCAGTCTACTCATGATAGAGATGCTACTGAGGGAATTGTAGATGCTAATTATGCAAGGAATGTTGATATAAAAAAATCACTTTATGAGTATGTGTTTACACTGTTTGGATTTTCATTTTACTGGAAATTCAGTTTTCAATTAGTGGTGGTTTTATCTAATACCCAGGTAGAGTATATCGTGCACATAATGGGTAAAGGATGCACTATAATTGAATGGGTGATTGGAGAGTTAGGTATTGTTCAAAATTGTGTGACTATTCATTGTAATAATCAAAGTGTCATGCATATAGTTGATCATCAAGTCTACCACGAAAGGACCAAAATCATATACATTAGACCACACTTTTTGAGATAAGCTGTTGAGTTTGAAGAGATTAGAATTGAGAAAATAGCCTCAAAGAAAATCCAGCAGATGTGTTTACAAAGTCCTTGCCAAGATTGAGGTTCAAATAGTGTTTGAAGAGGATTAATTTTATGTTTGAGTACAAAAGTAGATGATGTTGGAAGCTCTTCCATGATTTGGAGTCAAGGTGGAGAATTCTGATGATTGACTCGTATTTTGTAGATGATGTTGGGAGTTCTTCCATGATTTGGAGTTAATGTTGAAAATTGTGACGAATGACTCAACAAACCGATCTAGTGAAGAATTTAAAGTTAGACAATTTTATTGTCTGATGGAAATGAGAAGAAGATTGTTCACTAGAAACCCTCTAATAGTGGTGTGACAAATCGTCTAGTGCAGACTTTTATTAAACTTAGTTATCTTAACTATTTTTTTATTATTCTCTTAGTCTAAGTTCTATATATAGATATTGTGATATGAATGATACACTATATTATGTGAGACTATGTGTATATAGAATCTTTTGGTGTTAGTAAAAATATTTGTTTTCAATCTTATTCTTGTGTATTTTTTTTTGTGTTGTTTTGAATCCAATACTTTTATTTCATCATACATTAATAATAAAATAAAAGTAAGAAAACATATATGAAATATAGATTAAAATTAATGTTATTGTTTTTATTATTATTACTACTACTACTATTATTATTATTATTATTATATTATTATTATTATTATATTATTATTATTATTTGTATCGGTCAGTACCAGACAGACTAATCTCGATCCCTATGATCGATCATTTGAGTCAAAGGATATAAATATGGTAAGTAACAACGGTTATAATGGCATTGAATGATTCAACCCACACTTCAAAATATACGAAAAATATCTCAACATTACAGATAAAATTGATTAAACTGAAAGATACACCCTGTATATTAAGGAACCACTATACACATCAGTTAACAACTGATATTAAGCCCATAAGGGTCAAGGCCCATAAACTTAGCACTATAAATAGAGCCTTATGAGAAGAAGCAAGATACGTTTTTGACATTCTACTAGTTATGACATGAGTAATGAGAATTCTGTGGAAGAATTCTCGCAACAGTGACTAAAATTTGTTTTCCCACTAAATCTGATAAAGACTTCATAAAAATATTAAATAATGTTTAAAAATTTGATAATAAAAAATATTAAAATATGAAGATTTATTAAGAGAAGCTAATAAAAACAAGAATAAAGAAGTTAGGAAAGAAGATATCATCCTGAAAATCTCTTGTAAAAATAAAAATCTTCCTTATTTTTAAATGTATTACAATTTAATTTTTTTAAATATTTTAAAAGAATATTCTTAAAATATTTCTAAAATGTTCAAAATAAAATTATCTTAAAGAGACATTCTTTATGAAAAAATTTAGAAGCTTTAGAATGGTCTGAGTAAAAAAAACATAAAGAAATATCTTTATGAAAAAATAGCTTGTAACATATTTTGGAATAAGGTATTTAAGTATCATAAATTAAACCAAATTACTTCATATATCTAATTACTTGATGATATAATTTGATTAAGAAGTAGTAACTTTTTTTTTCATATGATTAACTAGACTACAGAAGTAATAATATTTTACTTTAGTGAACTTTTATAAGGAAATTCCAAAACTAGGTTCATCACCCTAATTAGTTATTTCTATTCTCTTGAACATCTTTGATTAAGTTTCTTAAACATGCTCTAGTCCTATAAATAGAAGGTTTTCTATTATATTTTACACACTTTTAGTTAAGCTTCTTAAACACAATATTTGTAAACTTTTCTGTAAAAGATTTTTTCAAGAATATTTTCAAATTAGGATCGGCATATTTTTTTTCTCTTTTTAGGCAATTTTCATATAATAGCAAAATAGTTTTTTAACGTAACAGATAAATACATAATAAGTTATTTAAAACAAATAATAGAGAATTGTTAAATAATGACAAAAATTATTTTAAACATCTTAAAATTCATAAACATGGAAAGACGTGTCTTTCTAGATAGTAATATATATATATATATATATATATATATATATATATATATATATAATATAGTATGAATTCATTCTTACAAGTACAAATTAATATATACTAAACTTTTAAAGTATTAAATTTATAATTAACATATTTTAATCAACAATATTGTATCACATGCTTATGTAGCTTCTTTTTCTAGAAAGTACACCACTTCCTACTAAAGTTATCAACAAAAATTATGAAATATGTACAACCACAATTTGTTGGTATTTCAATTAATATATGTCTAAATGAATTATTTCAAATAATTTTTTCACCCTCCGAAATTTTCTAGTTAGAAATTATTTCTACTCCGTTTTAATCTCACATAATAAGTAAGAAAGAAAAGTATTTTTCTTGATAGATTCAATAAATAAAATGAAATATGTCACAATGAATCATTATTTAGAGTTACAGAATACAGACAGGAAAGTTTTTCATAATAATTTTTCAAAAGAAATAGGAGATAAAAGTCACCTTTATCTTAACCGTGAATCTTTCTATATTTGTTGTAATAGTCATGACAACATGTTGCAACTTTTTAATAGTTGTCTCATACTTAATAAATTGTGAAGAAGACTAAGAATATAGGAAGCTTCAGGTAAATAGTTTTGTGTATAATTTTTCAAACTAATAATAGTTTGGTATTTCTCCAATATAAGAGTATATTTGAGTGGACTTTAAATTTCATGGAAAATTTCACAATTTTATCAAAGAAGAAAACATTTTTTTCTTCCCACACATTTAATTACATATAATTAATTCAATATATTATTTATATTTTTAAAATATTCATCTCACCTAAAATATGTAAAAATAAGCATTTTAAAAGATTTATTGATTTAATTTAATGTGTGCGTTTCATTTTAATGAAGACAAAATTATTATTATTCTTATAATAAAAACGGTTCATATTAGTAGAAAACATTTTGTTTTAATTTGTGTGAATATCTCCTTCATTACAACAAATTAACGAAATTAGCTTTGGAAAAGAGTATGGCATATCAAAAGTATAGGTATAAGATTTCTTTTAAAATCATTAAATAAAAATTCAATTTAAAGATAAAAAAAATAATTAATCACTCTATTGATTAATTTAAATATTATTTTAAATATTACAAATTTTTTTATTATTAATAAAAATTTATAAAATAATTTCTAAATTGATATCTAAATTAACTATTAAGATTTTAACTACTAATATTTTAGATTCTAAATTAGTCTCTCAAAGATTAATAGAGACTAATTTAAAATAAAAATTAATTAATAGTTAAAATCTTGGTAATTAATGGTTAGATACTAATTTAAAAATTATTTTATAAATTTTTATCAATAATAAGAACTATTTTAGATATCAATATTTATATTTTTATTAATTTATAAAATGATTTTTAATTTAATGTAGTAACTAATTATTTTAATATCTAAAATTATTTTTTATTTAATGAATTTTTTTAGTGTATAATATAATTATAAACTTAAAATAATAGAAAAATTAAAATGGTTCAAATGGGTTTCCAAAAATGTGTACGAAATTGTAGCTTTATATTTTTTTTTCTTTTTCTTTTAACTTCTTCTTTCTTCTTTTTCTTATTATGTTTTTTCATTTTATATCTTTCTGTTATCCTTCCTCTTTCGGTTCCTTATAGAAGAAAAATGTACAACATTCTTGATTTAGGAAATTAGATAACTGAAGAAGCAAGTAGTAAATTTGCAAAAGAGGATATAGGTGAAGGTAATTTTGTTGTGTTTTTCATAAAAACAACTGAAAAAAAAATGCTTACTAATAAAAAAATAAAATGAATATAAACATACATTTTTAATTTTACTATTTTCTATTATTAAAATACTCAAAAGTCAAGTTATATTTAGTAAATAAACAATTGTAAAAAAATTATGAGGTCAGATTAAATTCGATCTTTGGAACCTAACATATTTTTTAAAAGAAAATTCAAAGTCGTCAAAGTGAAATAAATAAATGAAAAAAAAAGGAAAAACATGGAATGGGATTTTTTTTACATATTACTATAATATTGAAACATAGAGGTAAAAAATGAGGAAATATATAAATTTGAAAAAAAAAATTATTAGTTCAACATTAAATTAAATTGTTTTCAGTATATACAAAATAAAGAATTGACAAAATTGAATGTTCACACTCTTTCGTGTTTATTTTAATTGTTTTTTACAAGATTGTTGAGATTTACACGACTCTTTAATGTATTTTCATTTTTTTTTCTATCTTTCTTGTGATTATGCTTACATGGATTTTAATATTTTTTTACAAATGTGTTCATATGAGGTGTTTATATCAGTCAATCACTGTAGTCATTCCATGATCAAATTTCATTTGACCAAAATAAGTTTTTCACTGTTTTTTTACTAGTAAGAATGTCTTGTCCATATACAATTATCTTATTGACTAATAATTGATAAGTCTTATAAAATGTTGTTAGCTTATTTCAATAGGCTTCATTGGCTTCATAATGAAGCTTATCAAAATAAGTTGTTATTAACTTGTGTTCTATAGTGATGTAAGTTTTTGTATTCTTGATATGTCATTGTTTTTGGTTGGAATAAACATTAACTAATTTTGTTTAATGTTGTTCAATTAAGTTTAATTATGTGTATGCATATAAACTGAATTGATTTTTTGTATTTGGATAGAATGTAGATGAGAATTTCTATCAATTGAAACTAGTAAATAGTTTCGTATGATTGTTATTTTGACAATGGTCGAATAGAGCTTATGATCTTTATTTTCACCTCTATCTCATAATGTCTACAGGTGCATCTAGAGTATTGAATTAGTTAATATTTAATTATATGTTACGTTAGGATTTAAAACATTGACCTAAAACAATTTCTAAAGAAACAGATCTTATTGACCTTTACACACTTTTTTCATCACTTTCAATGATTGATGATGTATGTTACTATTAGGAACCAACAAACTTAAATCCTAATCCCAAAACTTAAATCCTAATTCCAAAAGGAGCATTCTCCTTTTCATCCATGTCATATTAAACTTCTTTCCAAAAAAATTTCTTCCATGAACATTTTAGATAGCTTATGTGAGACTTTTGATTGGAATTTTTTTAATTCTTTTTCTCATCTTTAGGTCTTTAACTTACTTTCCAATGTGTAAATACAAAAATTATACTAAAAATGAGAAACTTTGTGAAAATATGATATTAAAATAATAATAATAACTTTATTCAATTATCACCACTACATAATACTTACAACTTATAATATCACTAAGATTGGAAAAAAAATCCAAATTTCAAATTCCAATCCATAATTATCCAAATTCATATTAGTTTTAATCCATTTAAATGGATTTATCTCAAATTCAGATCATATTTTTGGATTTTAAATCCAATCCATTTAATTGGGTATGAACTAGATAGGGATCGCAAAGCGGGCCAGCCCGCCCCGTGCTTGGCCCGCAAAAATGCGGGACGGGTTGGCCCGCCCCGCAAAGTTATTGCGAGTTAGAATTCCCGACCCGCCCCGCATAAGAGTTGGCCCGCAGGTTTGCGGGCCAGCCCGCGTTCTTTTCTTTAAAATTAAATATTTATTTTTTTACATTTTGTTATTAAAAAATTGTCAAATTAAACCTATATATTTGTTATTATCAAATCTAATTTTTTTTCCTTCCTTTTCAAATATAGTCAAACATCAAAAC
>Ga0123342_1008908_pt1 | contig 12326 bp, 11 predicted proteins | sample Turbeawhitnodule_FD_89960 | JGI IMG/M metagenome (GOLD analysis project Ga0123342, IMG submission 89960) | Root nodule microbial communities of legume samples collected from Mexico - Turtle bean Mexico white nodule | ecosystem: Host-associated > Plants > Roots > Nodule | place: Mexico: Nepantla... | reverse complement strand
CTTAGAAATTTGTTTGTTTTCTTTTTTTAACTTTATATTTTTTATTTAGAACAAGCTGTATAATTTTATATTCACCTTATGCTTTATGCAGGATGTTGAAATTGATGAAGAGGTGGATGTTATTATTTCGGAATGGATGGGCTATATGCTTCTATATGAGGTGCGTATTAGGATTTTTTCGGTTATTTGATTTAATATATATTTTTGAACGTTGAAAGCTAAATCAAATTTTCATAAGATCAGAAGAACCAAACCATAAATGATGTTGAAATTAGCAAAAAACTAATTTTATATCACTACATATACAATCCTAGTAGTGAGAGCAAGATACTGAAACGACACAGAATAAAAATACAGCATAAAAATATACAATTATATAATTTGATAGACCACAAGCTTATTGTTGAGCTTTATTTAGAAGCTGCGGAAACAAAATTTTTTACAAATATATAATTTGACAGGACACAAATATTGTGTTGAGCTTTATTTAAAAGTTGTGGAATCTGTATGATGCAGATAATCCAAATTTGTTTTTCCTTGGAACTTCATATTGTTATTATATTTACTAAATCTAGTAAATTAAAAAAAATGCAATAATGCATCAACAGCACCAAATGACTTCGGCTTATTTGACCCACACACACAGATTCATGCACACAAACATGTTGATCTCGTGTTAGTGGTTTGATTTATCAAGAAAAGGTCGATGCATAATATCTATGGAGATGTAAACAGTGCTTGTGATTTATTGATATACTGTCTTTTATTGAGTGGAAGAACCTAAACATTAAATGTCAGTTAGAATTCGCTTTCCTTTCATTTTTTTTCCTCTTTATTTTTATCACACAAACATGTTGATCTCGTGTTAGTGGTTTGATTTATCAAGAAAAGGTCGATGCATAATATCTATGGAGATGTAAACAGTGCTTGTGATTTATTGATATACTGTCTTTTATTGAGCGGAAGAACCTAAACATTAAATGTCAGTTAGAATTCGCTTTCCTTTCATTTTTTTTCCTCTTTATTTTTATTTGGTGTTGGGAAAGGATGGGTGCTTCAGTTCCAACACAAGTCTAGATTATACCTAGACGTCATAAACTTAAATTTCTCAGCTTCTAAAAGTAAATCCACATTTTATGATTTGTATTGGTTTGAAGATTTTTCTTCTCTTGTAGAGTATGCTTGGAAGTGTTATTAATGCTAGAGATCGATGGCTCAAACCTGGAGGTCTTATTCTTCCTTCAAGTGCAACGGTATCTCTATTTATTTTAGCTTAAATAATATTGCTTATGCAATCGGGAATGCTTCTAAAAGGTTATTTTGTCTGGTTGAAGCCTGACCAATATGCATATGTATGGTGCCTTATGCATGGAACCTAGAATTGCCTGAATGTGATTGGGAACTCATTAACTACCTGATTCAGTTCATCTTTAATAATGATTTGAAATTTTGGTGTCTTATAAAAATGTTGATACTTATTGTACTTTTCTCCAGTTGTACATGGCTCCTGTCACGCATACAGACAGATACAATGACAGTGTTGACTTCTGGCGCAATGTTTATGGAATTAATAGTGAGTGATGTACTTGTTGACATAGATGGCATACCAGATTGTTATGAAGATTTGGAAATCAATTCTTGTGCAGACTTAAAAACTAGAATTGCTTATTTTTCTGCTTGATTAGACTTCATAATGAATATTGCCAGGTATTGCATATCCGTAGTTATCGTAATTTAGCAATATCTTCAAAATTGATTTTTAATATATATTTTAAAACTTTTAATACATTATTCATTTTTTTTACTTTTATACATTATTTCTTTTTTTAATTGTAAAAAGAGAAATAACATATAAGATTTGATAAAGAAATTGTAAAGAAAATGCGAGCAAAGAAATGTATAAACATGATAAGTATTTAAAAAATGTTATACTATGTTGTAAATATTAAATATGATTTTTTAGTACATTGTAATTATAACATCTGTATTTTTATTACTTTTATAAAATATTTGAATTGTGTTTATTTTTTCTAAAATTTTAAATTTTTATTAATAATATGTTCTAATTTTCTTTGGCAATTTTTTTATGAAATATTTATGGTAAATATGTTGAATATAAATATTATTTATGATATGTATTATTTATATGTACATTATATGTGATTTATTTTGTGTATTGGTGTGCATTCAAGATTTGGGAAAATGTTCTAGTCCCCTATACTTTTAGTCTGAAGTCCTTACATTTTCTTATTCAAGAATTTTGTCCTTGAACTTTAAAATACTTCTGGATTTTAGTCCCTTTCACTATGAATTCATCTTATTATGTTTTAAAATTAAGAATGATTAAATTCATATTTTTTAAAGTTTGAGAACAAAATTCATACATACGAAAAGTATACGGACTTCAAACTCATCTTTTCCGATCTTTTATATAATATGTAATATGCAAATTTATATATAATAATCATATTATTTATATCATAGATAAATATAGTTATATATTATTATTATTAGTATTATATTATATTATATTATAATATATGTAAATCTTATACATGCATATACTATACTATTTTTTTTCCTGATCCATCAACAAATCTTTATTTTGTTGAACTTCACTAGCTCAACAGGATCGAATAAGTAGTTGAATAAGACAATCATATTCCTTATATGCACCAAACAACTGATTAAAGTAGAATAAGATATGTATCTTATCACATTTTAAATACTGCTTTCTGTTGCAGTGTCTGCCATGGTGCCATTAGCTAAGCAATGTGCATTTGAAGAACCTTCCGTAGAGACAATAACTGGTGAAAATGTTTTGACATGGCCACATGTGGTAAGTTCACAATTGTTGTAGTTGCTGGCGGTATACATTTTGACTTCTCTTTGTAACCGTAAGATGTTGAATAAGCGCTATTCAGTAATTATTTTTTCTGCAAGAGGTTGTGGTTTGAATAAAGATTTGGTAAACTTTTTCACGATACATTGTATAAGTATTATTAGTATTCGATAATAAAGTGTATATTTCACAATATGGTGAGAAGCTTGGTTTATATGTTTCTTTTTCCTTCACTTTTTATTAGATTTCGGAGTATCTTGTCCTTCTGTTTTTATTTGATGATTCCTGTCTCAAGAAATTATTAATTTATAATAAAAAATAAATCAGAGACAATAACGTTTCAGAAATCAGCATTAGTTCTTGTCGCAGTAGAAGGCAATCATTTATACTATTCTTACAATATTCCAAGCGTGTATATGGCACTAGAATTCAAAACTATAAGAAAAAATTCATAGGAAGTTGAGTAGCAGTCTTCAGTCTCAGGAATATCTGATGTGCATTGCGCACTTGTATGTTTCTTTTGATTTCTGTCTAATTTTTAAGTATCACAGTCTCAAAATCCAAGGACTGGTTGAAGTCGATTGTAGCCAGACTGATACGGAAATCTTAAATGAATGTGCAGTAATGAAATCAACATGTAGTAGTGTCTCTTATTGCCCAATGGACTGAGTAAATCATTCAGTGATGAGGCTTGGAAGAGAAATTTCTGAATTTTCAGCTACAGGTCCTGTAGATTCTTATGTCAAATGTTATTTGGTAATACAGTGTTTTCTCCCTTTCTGGAAGTTTATTTGTCAAATATGCTGAGCTTTGTACTGTATATTTTTCTCTCTTTAGATTGTTGTTATCCTTTTCTTTTGGGGAAAATGAAAGTTAAAGGTGAGGAGGGATGGTTTCTCCTTTTTCAAATTGGGAATGCCATACGCATCAGTGATGGCTTACAGTCGTATTTCTTGATGACATTCCAATAAAAGACCACTAGCTGGAAGGGAACTCAAGATCTTTTTGGTCTGAGCCAGTTTTGGTCCTAATTCCCCAGGTTTTTTTAGCCTTTGTTATCCATTGGGAGGATCTTATTCACTGTCTTTGCACTTCTATTAATTTATTATTATGGCTCAGGATCAGCTAGTAATAGTACTGATTTTACACCATTTATTTGACTATTGTGTGATGTTTAGATCACAAATGCAGTATTTGTTCAGAATGTCTCGTAGTCTTTGTTGTAAATACTACTGTACAGAAACATATTTGTTTGTGTATTGCATGATTATTTTTCTATTTGAAATTTCCCCCACTTCAGTATTATTTCTGAAAAAATATCGTTCATTTACAATTACAGGTAAAGTACATTGATAGTTATTCTGTTACCATCAATGAGTTAGAATCTGTAACGACCAAGTTTAAGTTCAATTCGATGATGCGAGGTAACCTTTTGTGTTCTTCCTTTTTCACTGGTTATTGGCCTCTGAGTTTTGCTGCTTTGTTTGTTAATTTCACAGTGCTCTGTTCTAATCCAATTTACTGACATTATTATTCTGAATTTTGTGAAATATTGTATTGTGATGACAATAATTGAAATTTGTTTCCTGTTTTCTCCAGCACCCCTACATGGTTTTGCATTTTGGTTTGATGTTGAATTTAATGGGAACGCAATAGCATCAACCAATTATAATTCAACTACTTCATTTATTGACAATCATCAGATGAATGGTAGTCAGAGAAAAAAGCGAACAAATCCAAATGAAGCACTGGTCCTGTCCACTGCGCCTGAGGACCCTCCAACACATTGGCAGCAGGTGCTGTATTTATTTCTTCAATTTCCAATTTCAGTGTGGTTCTAGTTTTTTTGTTCAATGAATGTATGTACAAGTGTTTTGTCAATATTTGTCTTAGCATCAATGAAAAAATAAAAATGTACGAGTTATCTTTGATCTGGTTGTCTAAAGCAATTTTTTGTAGATAAACTTTATGTGGGGATATAAATTTGGGACCACTCTGTTTTATTATTAGTGAGCGTGTTGCTAGAGTATATATCTTATATTGCCGAGTTGTGAAAACTGGAAAGCATGCCATGCCATCCTTTTTTTTTTCCTGTTTCCTAAATTGGAGGATTGAATGGGAATTGTGAACTCAAAGCTTGAGCTTTTATAATGTTTGGTTCATAGCAGTTCCCTTTTTTGATTTATTCTTTGTTTTTATTATGATGTTATTTTGACTTCTGGAATACTATATTCAAATTTGCTTTTTCTTTTGTGACATATTTTTGCAGACCTTGATATACTTTTATGATCCCATTGAGCTGGAACAAGATCAACTAATTGAAGGTTTGGTGACATTGTCGCAAAGCAGAGAAAATGCTCGATTTATGAATATTCACCTTGAATATACGTGAGTCGGAACACTTTTGTTTCCCAAAATTGGGTAATTTTGAATGGATTTCTGACTTTGTTCCCTGGCATTGCAGTTCAGGTGGTCGATCGCATGTGAAAGAGTCTGTTATGAGATGATAATTTGATGTTCTTGAGCATTGTCTTTTGCATCAACGCTCTTCTCGGACGTATGCATATATATTTTCTGACTCCTTTTCTCCTAGAGAACTGAGGGTAGCTGTTTGTTCTTCAAAATCACTAATCTCTGCTTGCTAGATTAGAATGTAGCAACTGACGAACTTGTCACACCATAGAGTTAGGCCAATCACATGCAATTTTGTTGTAATATACATCACTGAGGCTGTCTCTTTTCAATTTTCTCTTGGATTCTTATTGTAACATAGAGCTGTTTTTGAACTGTATATCGCCTGCGTATTGATATACACTTCAATGTATCAACTTTGATCCATCATCGTTGACATGTTTCTGTATCAACTTTGATCCATCATCGTTGACATGTTTCTGTAAGATGGAATTAGTATTCTTTTTCTAAACCTCAAAAGATTCAACCTACTCTTCCTCCAGCTTTCACATTTTTAGTTTTCTGGAAAATAATCTTTCAAGTGATAGTAGACTACTATAGTTTCAGGTTCTTATTTTTTGGGGAGTGAAAGAAGTTTTATGATTAAAGCTTCAAAATTTACTTTTCAAAATATGCATTTTAGAAACTAGATTGTGGAGCGAATGCTAATAACCAAAAAATTACTTTGAAACTAAATTCTGGAATACATAGGATAGTTCCACATCTTGATATAAATTGATGCACTTGCATCGTACACCACACAATGAAGAAAGAGTATTGCTATTCTTTGTCATTTGCTGTCTAAATTTTGTCCACATATTTGCTAAGGGTGGGATCCACAAATTTGTAAGATATCTCCTCCAAACGAATGAAAAGTTGTGTACTATAGCTGAATTAGCAAGATGAAAATTTCCCAAAAGGATTACTATAATTAAAAATTATAAAAGCTGTTAATAAAATTATAAATATATAAGAATTAATTGAAACTATAATTATATACTGATATTTGTGTATATGTTTTAATTGTTTTCCTTACTTTTTTATTTAAAGCTTTCATAAAGGACTCTGAAACTCCTTTTTTTTTAATCTATTTCTTGGTGTTAGTGTACCTAGAAAGAAGTGTGTTTTGGATGTCAATTATTTTTCGAATTCCAAAAGTCACATTTTCTATTTTTTAAAGTCTCCAAAATGAAATAACCTCGATGTACATTTTATTTTAGAAGTAACAAAAATATTATTTGTATGTTATATTTGTATAACTACAAAAAAAAATGTTGTTATATTTACCTTTTATTTAAAAGTATTTCTTATATATAAATTGAATAAAAAGCCAGATGATTACATTCAATAAATATATTATATTTAGTAAATAGAAAAGTTGATATTGTACAACTCCTATTGTTTATTCTCAATAACTTAATGGTATAAATAGGAAAATAAGATAAAAATGGAAAGAAAGGGAAAAGAACAGTGATGATGGTGCAGTCAGAAGCAGCCATTATCCCCAACAAACAATGCACAAAATCCGCACTTTGTCCTGCTTTTTGAAATCCTACCACAACGTTAACCTCTCTGTTCTTATTTCTATATATTCCCACCGAAAGTACCCAAATCATCTTCCATCCCTCAACTCTTATTACACATTTATGTATAATCCAAGTCAAATTAAAAACCAACTTTGTTTCACACTTGTATTGTGTACTGTATTTCTGTCGTTTTCCTCTCCTCGCATATTCATCCTTCACTTCACCAAATCACTTGTGTGTGTGTGCGTGTGTGGCATCTTGCTGGAAATCACAAACACGTGTAGGAGAGGATTTCGCTGTCGGCTTATCAAAAAAACATAAACATTTTCCTAATATTAGATATGTGTGTACTTTTGGTTTTCAATTATACTCCTTTTTCCCCCAAAACCAAACAACAATATCATAATAATAATAATAATGAAGGAACAGAAAGTGAACGTGGAGCTCTGAGTCAACAAACATGGCCGTTCTCTACACTCTGCTCTTCTTCCTCCTGCTTCCAACCCTAACCACCTGCACCTCCTCGCCTTCCCCCTTCCAACACCTCAACGTGGAGGAAGAAATGGCGGCGACCAAACTCAAGCACCCACCCAAAGAACCAGAGGATTTAGAAGAAAAGCAGGGGAACTGGAAAGTTCAGCTTCTGCACAGAGACAAAATCAGCAAAGCCCCTCCCATGAATCACTCCACCCGCTTCAACCAACGAATGAAACGGGACGCCAAAAGGGTATCTTCTATCGTTAACAAGAACAGCGATGCTCGCACGGAAGCGGCGGAAGAAGCGTCCTTTGGATCCGACGTGGTTTCGGGAATGGAGGAAGGTAGCGGAGAGTATTTTGTGAGAATAGGAATCGGAAGCCCTGCAACGTATCAGTACATGGTGATAGACTCAGGCAGTGACATTGTGTGGGTCCAGTGCCAGCCTTGCGACCTCTGCTACAACCAGTCCGATCCCATTTTCAACCCTGCACTCTCCGCCTCCTTCGCCGGCGTTCCCTGCTCCTCCTCCGTCTGCGACCAGCTCGACGACGCCGGCTGCCACCAGGGAAGGTGTCGCTACGAGGTGGCGTACGGCGACGGCTCCTACACCCGCGGCACACTCGCGCTCGAAACAATCACGCTGGGCAGGACCCTCATCAGGAACACGGCCATTGGCTGCGGGACATGGAACCAGGGCATGTTCGTGGGGGCGGCTGGGCTTTTGGGCCTGGGAGCCGGGCCCATGTCTTTCGTGGGCCAGCTGGGCGGCCAAACCGGCGGCGCCTTCGCCTACTGTCTACTCTCTCGCGGCAGCGCCGCCTCCGGCTCGCTCCAATTCGGACGGCAGGCATTGCCCCTGGGAGCAGCGTGGGTCCCACTCATTCCCAACCCCTTCTTCCCTAGCTTCTACTACGTCGGGCTCTCGGGTCTCGGAGTTGGGGGCTCGCGGCTGAACATATCGGAGGATGTTTTCCGGGTAACTGATCTGGGCGACGGAGGGACCGTGATGGACACCGGCACCGCCGTCACCAGGCTTCCCACGCCGGCTTACCGTACCTTCCGCGACGCTTTTCTTGCGCAGACCACCAACCTGCCCCGGGCACCGGGACTGTCCATTTTCGACACGTGCTACGATTTGAACGGCTTTGTGACGGTTCGGGTTCCCACGGTTTCGTTTTACTTTTCCGGCGGGCAGATCCTGACCCTTCCGGCGAGGAACTTTTTGATTCCGGCGGATGACGTGGGCACTTTCTGTTTTGCCTTTGCGGCTTCTCCTTCTGGGCTTTCCATTATAGGGAATATTCAGCAAGAGGGGATCCAGATTTCGGTTGATGGTGCCAATGGTTTTGTCGGGTTTGGACCCAATGTCTGTTGATTTTGGGAAATAAAGATTCTACTGCACCCACCACCTCAGTTTTGTTACTCTTACCTTCATCTCCATAACTTCATTTTTCTATTATACCTCAAACTAAACTCTTCAATGTCACTGCCAATTTTTCCCACTTCTTTAAGTTTGGTATAATGCTAGCCAGTGCAATTCAGCAGAGCTGCATTGCCGGGGAATCTAATTTCCCTTCCCGCCGCCGTAATAATGTGGTCAAAAGAAGCATGGAAAAAGAATACGCATGAAAAAAGGTTGCTTTTTTGGTCGACCCAGATAAAAGTGCTCATAAAAAAACATGCTTTGATGTTGTTGGTAGAGGAGTAGCCTTCAGAGAGAGAGAAAAAGCTGGTGGGGGCATGCAGCAATTGAACACTTTGGTTCTGGTCTACCTTTGTTTTCACATAATAAGGTCATTTTCAATTTAAAATCGATGGGTTGATATTTTATTTTAAATTTGATTACATGACATCAGATTTCTACAAAACTGAAATTTTAAAGGACACCTTTGGGCAAAAGTGATTTTTTAGGATGTGAGACGGAGGAAAATAAGCAGTAGAGTAGATTGAAGGAGAGTTTGGGGTATTTGTATGTAACATGTACACATTCCTATATAATTTAAGAATGTATGCTGACTTTTTGGTTGGTTCATTTCTTATTTACTACTTCTTTAATGCTGATTCTGGACTTTGCTTTAAGTTTATTTTGAAATCTAAGCATGGATGTGCTTTTACTCATAAAGGGAGTGATTAGTTTTACTCTCCTAGAGTACATATCTTATTATCCTCTAATTTACAAATTATTAAGTATGCTGTTGAAAGAGATCTTTAAAAAAATGTTAATTAAGTGAAGAGGGTAACAATGTTGCAATAAGAGGCGAAGAAGAAGGTAGGTAGAGAGCTAAAAAGGAATGTTAAAAGTTAATATTGAAGCCGAAAGAGAAGTTGTTGTTGCTGCAAATCCAGTGCGAGACCTCCAAAGCACCAGAAGTTTTCATCCTCTGACTCTAACGCACTGCCAATCCCTGTCAGTAGTACACAAATAGACATGGTAGCTTCTATTTTGGCCCTCAGATTCAAGATACCAGACATCTTTTCTGGCACTTCCATATGAGGTGGTGAAATTAACATTTGATCCTTAATTCGTCTCTTCTCTTCTCCACTTTGTCCATGCCCCAGAAATCCCACCATATAAAATTCAGCAGCAAAAATGTAAACAGGGAAAATGTTGAAGATGTAATGGTTCCAGAGGATTCCTATATCACTTTCTCATGCGTCTTGTCTTGTCCACACACTTTGGATTACAAACCCTTTCTCCTAACACTATTACAACAATTAAACACGAGAAGGAACACTACTTTTGATATATATAACATTGAGGTGTTAAGGACTAATTCTACAAATACTTTTCTTTCTTAAGATTCTTCTTCATTTCTCTCTCCCAAAGCCTGGAACCAATGTATCAACGATATTTCAAGAGTAACCCAACTACGCACACCTACACGTTCTGATATATTTTATTAAGATACACTTAGATCAGTAATCATATGATTATACGTTAATCAAGTATTAAGATTATCTTAAATGTACAATACAACCAAAGATCCATACAGATAAAAGATCATTAAAACATCATTAATTGATTATGTAATGATAAAAACAGTAACAAAGATAGAGCACACTGATAATCTGATCATTATTTGGTTAAAGACGAGAAGGAACACTACTTTACAAGACCCAAGTTGAGGATGCCCCATGAAGTGTTAGGCCAAGATTTGTCCTTAGCCTTCATCAGCAACACCCTACTCCACGCAACCCACCCTTCCCAAGAATTCCTCTTGTCCCAAGGGCAACCCCATTCCAGCAAAAGTCTCAGTCCTTTTTCTGCATGTTTCTCAGCCTCCTCAAACCTCCCGTCTGTCAAACAAACCTGACTCAGCACCACATATGGCTCTCCAACAAAAGGGTTTTTGCTTATTGACTGCACCATCAACTCTTCAATCTTCCCCATCTCCCTCTCACAAACACCTTCCCAGTACAAATCTCTTGCAACTATTTGATCCCCAGCCTCCAAAACCCTTGTGCACTCATCAAACACTGGAGGCAACACCAACTCAATATCTTCATTTCTCTCCACATCCACCACCACCCCACCAACCTTTCTTCTCTTCTCTTCAATCCAAATCTCTTCTTCCCTCACAATCAACCTGTACACTGCTCCCATCCTTGAAATTGAGTTCATCCACAGCCCCGGCTTCCCATCTCCCGGCCACACAACCGCCAAATTGTTACCAGAAAACTCTAGCCGACCGTTCGCGTTATCAAACAGAACATCCTGAAACCCAAACAACTGGTCGCAGAAATCGGCCATGGTCATCATCACGAAAACACCCACTATCCTCCGAGAAACACGCACCCCTTCACCCGTTCGAATGTGCTTCACTTCAACCCCCTCCGCCGGAACAAGACCCTGCAGTTTCTTCCTCCATCCTTCCTCCCCGTCGAAGACGCCCTTCTCCTTGGCGTTCCTCAGAGATATCTCTGCCTCGGCGAGGTGTTGCACGAGTTCTTGATCGGAGTAGTGGAAGAGGAGATCGTCGTGGATGAGGGTCTGCCTGGGAACGACACAGAACAAGTGGATGAGAGACTCTGCTTGGTGGCCGACGTGGTGGCGAACCACTTCACGGCCGGTTGAAGGGTCGAAGATGGCGAGGTTGACGTAGGAGTTGGAGTAGGCTGAGTGGAAGAGGCCGCAGAGGCAGACGGAGTGAGGCGCTTTCCAGAGGGCGAGAATGCGGTATATGTCGAGAAGATGGTGGAGGAAGCTGCCGTGTTTGTGCCAGCACTCTCCGGCACCGACGCTCTGCAGGACGGCGACCAGCGAAGGGAGGTTCTGGTGAATGGATTGGAGGTCCCCACGGAGGAAGGGACGAGCACGTTCAAGGAGAGTTTCGGTTGAAGACGCCATGGTTATGGTTTGGTGAAGAACGAAGAGAAGACGAAGAAATAAGAGAAGGATTAAAGTTTTTATATTAAAAAAGTAAATAAGAAAATGATTAGGACAGAGACGTGTCGTGTCGTGAGGAATCTTATCTACTGGTACTTTTACCATGCGCGCACCCAATTTGTTTTAAAAATATAATATATTTGTCATATAAAACAAAAACAATTTTAAAAAAATAATCATTTTTTTATCACATGTTGCATTTATTTTTTGAGTTTGATCATGCTTCCTTGTATTCTTAACTTTCAATGGTTATTTTATCCCTATCTTTGTTCTGATAAAAAAAAATAAAAAATATCTGGAAATAAATGAATATCTTAAGTGAAGTTGGAAATGAGTGTGTAAACATACAACAAATATTATATCTAACATAAATGCAATTTGAAATAAGAGCATAATGAATCAAGAAGTTACACTGTCATTCACTTCTAATTGGAATTTAGTTAGACAGGTGTCTATGGTTATTACGAAGTGGACTTTAAGCCTAACTCAACCCCATAAAACCGACTTAATGTGGTGACAAGTGCTCTATACTCGGCTTCAGAGGAGCTGCGGGAGATAGTTGGCTGCTTTTTTGATTTCCATGATATTAGGGAGTCGCCTAAGTAGATGGAATATCCAGTGACAGATTTGCGTGTGGTAG
>Ga0123342_1008907_pt1 | contig 12327 bp, 7 predicted proteins | sample Turbeawhitnodule_FD_89960 | JGI IMG/M metagenome (GOLD analysis project Ga0123342, IMG submission 89960) | Root nodule microbial communities of legume samples collected from Mexico - Turtle bean Mexico white nodule | ecosystem: Host-associated > Plants > Roots > Nodule | place: Mexico: Nepantla... | reverse complement strand
GTGCGGTCCAGAGGTGGTGAAGGGGCAGCGATTGCGATCCAGACCGTGGTGTCCTAAATCAGAAATTCGAAATCCCCAATTTGAATAACCTAAACCCTAATTCAGTATTCACTAAAGTAATGTGAGCACCATCCACGTAACTTACACGTGTCTGCCACATAAGCACCACTTAATGTCGTTTGGTGATATTTAACAGAAAGGACCATTTTGAATACATTTTAAAAAAATTAGGGACCAAATTGAATTTTTTAAAAACCACTGTACCAAATTGACTATTGGCTATAAATATAGGGACGAAAAAGGTAATTAAACCAAAAATAAAACAATATTTTTTTAATCTCATGCAAGGAAAATTAAAGCACTTTGAACGCAAATTCGATTTATTTTATTTATTTCATGTAAAATTTAAGATGTGTTCATTGAATTTCATAATTTAATTAATAAAAGTTATTTTAATGTTTTTTTCTATTTTCTAATTATTATTATTGAGTTATAAAATAGTACTTGTACCGATGATACCGGTACGATTGACTATACGTCTCTCCATCAATGGGTCGACTGATACTATATCTCGATCCTCACCAATGGGCCGACCGACATCCTAAACCCAATTACACTCAAGTAAAGTTAATCAAACTAATCAATGGTTAAGAGTTAGGTAATGTATTCCTAAACACGATCCAAACCCTCTAATCTAACCCAATTAGAAAGACTCACTAAAATAATATAAATATCATAGATTCCAAGAACCAGGTACGTCATCATACAGTGATTTGACCATCGAGTGTCGAATACTAAAACTGACTTGAGCGTCGGAGTGCTTTCTGCAGGTACCATCTGTGTCTGGGCTACGAGAAAACTGAGAGGTGAACAAGTAGAGGAAAGGAAAGAGATTGCTTGGAGGGGAAGTGAATTATTATCCGACCGGCTAACCAAGGAAAGAGAGGAGCAAACTCAATAGTTCTCTGGGCCCCAACCCCGTTCAAGAACAATTGGCGTCCACCATGGGGTTGAGAGAATTCGTCCTAAGAAGAAAGTAGATGGTATCAACCCAAAGCATGGCAAGTGAGAGAATGTCAGAAGCTGAGCATATGACACTACTAATGTTGCTACAGAGGGAGATGACTGAGATGAAAAGGAGGAATGAAGAGATCGCACAGAAGAATGAGGATGAGATCCTAGCTCTCCAAAAGGAAAATGAAGACGTGAAAAAGAAACTCGGGGAAGGGGGACCGTCACCACCCCCAGGACTGTTGAGGAGCCAAAGGAAAAGGTCCACACTCAAGAGGTGGATGGTGAGTCCTACCCGAACAAGTCGGCCCCAATGACTGAAACCCTTGATCCGGTCCGCCGACATCCATTTACCGATTCCACAATCGGGGTACCATTGTCAGACAAGTTGAAGGGCTTCAATTGGGAGTGTTATGATGGCACAACCGACCCGGACAAGCACATGGATACGTACACCACACACATGAGCCTTTACACCTCAAACATGAACACTGGTGTCCATTTTCGAGACACAGTTTGCCACCAGCCATATATTAACATATATATTCCATTAACAACTTATATATTCATTAATATATATTCAACTAACAACTTTATATTCACATATATATTTAACTAATGTATGTATTATAATAACATATGATCAAACTTAATATTTTTTGTTCTTTAATTATTTTTTACCGAGCTTACATTAAAACTGGATCGAGTCCATGACCTATCTTTTAGACCCAAATTCGAGCTAACCATAGCCAAATGTTTGGATTGAGACCTCGAACATTCCTGTCCAGTACAATACCCCTTTATTAAAGAATAAAATTATCAAATAAAAAACACATTAAAAGTGAGACATGTATTCCTTTAAATAAGTATATGTATAATTAATATAATTAAAAGAATAAAATATTATAATTATTAAAATAAAATTTATTATGAAAATTTTTATAAAGTTAATACTTTTTTCTTAATTTTATAATTTATAGTTATATAATATTTGAGAATAATTATTATTTTGTATAAATAATTTTTTTTATAAAAAATAAACATGGAAAAATGAGTTATATTAATAAGAATAAAATTAATAACAAATTATATACTTAAAAAATAGTTACAAAAGGGATATAAAAAAAGAATAGTTATAAATTAAAATATTATTTTGGTCTAAATTTAAACTACTTATATGTTTGTTCTACTTATTTAAAGATATATTTATTTTTCCATTTTAAGAGATTATTTTATATATATATATATATATATATATATTTAAAATTTATTTAAACTAAAAATGTTTATACAGCATACGCAATATTTATTAGTCATATACTTACGTTAATGTTAGTTTTTAACCTTACTATTAAGTGAGAAGAGATACGAGGAAAAGTAATTTAAAACGCCAAATAATTAAACGTCAATTAATAAAGTGAAGTTACTTTTAAGAGAAAAATATAGAAAATAAATTTCATTAATTTTTTAAATTAAAGTTAGTTTAGGTTGATTTAATAATAACAAATAAAAGTGCATGTGTCGAAATTAAAATTACGCAATTCTAGGTTTTAAATACATCATTAAATAAAATTTCATATAACTAGTATTATTTCTTTTAAATAATTTTTTATTTCATATCATGGTAAACTTTATTTAATAAAAAAAATTAAAAAAACCGTGTCGTTGCTGAGTCTGCAATTTCTATTTAGAAAAGATGCCACATAAGGAGACAGACGGCGAAATTTCAGGCTACATTTTCCTTCGATTAGGATTTCCCTGCGGTAAGCTTAAGCATGCTTTTACGCTATCAACAAATCGCAGTGGTTTTGATTTATCGAACGACTATTAATAAGTTAAAGTTAAAAATACATAGCAGAACTGTGAATCATCCGATCTATATAACGGTCATGATTGATCCCGTGGACGAGTGTGTAACAAATGTAACCGTAGGTTCCACTTTCCTCTGCATTTTTGAGCCGCCACTTAGGCAGTGTTGTGCAATAATTATGAAAGGTAGCCGAGTCAAGTCAAACCCACAACCCTTGACCCATTTTTGATGTGCTTCTTTTTTCCACGGTCAAAGGTCAACCTTTCGCTACTGAGTCAGAAGTAGTAGCTTCCAAAGACATGGGTGGTGTGGTGTGCATGCCATACCATACATAAATAAAGTGCATCACTTCCTCTCTTTTCTCTCTCCATTTTCAAACTCAACAACAACACAAACCTTCTTCATTCATACCTCATCTCTTCAGCATGTCTTTCAGTTTCACTGACCTCCTTTCCAACAGCAATAGCTTGACCATGGATGATGATCCTTTTGGACTTGAATTTGCCAACACATTCAAACAATTTCAACCTCTTTCACTACCTCTCCCTTCTTATTCAGAGTTCCCACCTGGTTTTTCCCCAACAACACAGTCATTGAACTCACCCCTCTTCTTCTCTTCTCAAAATGTAAGTTTTACCATCAGTTATTGCCATTATTATATCTGAAAAACTGTTTTGCTGTGTTCTACCACCTGTTTACCAGTGACAGGATTGACTTTCATAAAAGTAGTACTGTCGGAAGAAACTTTCTCCTAAACAATTTAATAAAAATAAATATGAAATCAGTTTCTCTGAAGTTGATTTCAAAACAAATAATCTTATTTCAATTTCTTTTTGCTCTTTTAGAAATATATATGGAAAAGTTCCCTCTAAAGGGAGCATGTAATAGTGATAAAAAATGGTTCTTGTTGCTGGTTAATGTGATGTTTTTTTGTAATAATAACTAATTGTAGGGCGTGTTTGGTTTAGGTTCCTGCATCTTACACAGCTGAGTCATCTTCCAGCATGAGCTTCAACATGAGAAACAGTTCAACTGGGGATCAGATAGGAAACAAGGAGGAAGAGAGATACTGCTCTGACTTCTCTTTCCTAACAAAAACAAACCACGTGCCTCTCTTTCAATCTTCCACAAGCATGTTTGAAGTGGTAAGTTGAATTTTTTTAATAGAAGTTTAACTTAAAGCACAAGTTTTGGGGTGTATTCTTTTTTTATTTCTGGTTATTTATTTGATGATTCAGGGGTGTGAGACCATTTCTTGTTCAATCTGTGTACCTTGACTTACTTGGACCTATTTGTCTCATTAGCATCTGCTATTTGTTTAGTGTGTCGTCTTCGTTTAGTTCTTCACTTTTCTTAAAATTAATTAATTTTGTATTTTAGTTGGTACAAGCTTGTTTGAACAATTCAAAACTGGACTGTGGTATTCCAAGTTGACTGAGTCAATCTTAAAAGTATGTCCATGCTTGTTTTCAGAAATCCTTACCTACTTTCAATAATAAACTATATCTCTTATTTTATGCCAATTGATATAAATTTCGTAGGTCATTGCTGTCTGCATAATAAAACGTTTTTGAAGTTCACATGGCCAAAGTTAAAGGCCACTGAACTTACTTACACATAAGAACTTACTAGCAAGTTTCAAACTTGTTGATTCTTTGAAATGGAATATGCTAGTCTTGCTTTTATTTGATTATGGTTTCTAATCTTTGTTCCACTTAAACAACAGGAGCCAGTAAAGAAACAGGACACAATGATGTTGAATGAAGCTGCAAAGCAAACAGATTTCTCATCTGAGAGGACACAAACAAAATCTGAATATGTAATCACTCAGGGCTTCTCCACAGAAGTTGCCTCAATCAAACCTGAAATACAAAGCAATTCTACTTCTGTGTCTGTTCAATTTAACTCTAATAATGCTTTTAAGTGTATTAGAGAACAAAGGAAATCAGAAGATGGGTACAATTGGAGGAAGTATGGAGAGAAACAAGTGAAAGGAAGTGAGCATCCGCGCAGTTATTACAAGTGCACGTATCCAAATTGTCCAACAAAGAAGAAAGTAGAGAGGTCTTTGGAGGGACATGTTACTGAAATAGTATACAGGGGAAGTCACAATCATCCTAAGCCACATAACAAAAAAAATGGCTCTCAATCAATTCATCAAACTTCTTCATCCTGCACCATCTCAGGGATTTCAGATCAGTCTATGGGAGAGGAAGGTTTTGAGCAAACATCACAAACTAGTTGCTCTGGAGGGGTTGATGATGAGGACCTTGGACCTGAGGCCAAAAGATGGTAAGATAAGCTAATGACAATACATATCTCTAATGACCTGCTTTTTGTATTATTGGAAAGAAACTACATGATGAGCTTGATTTCAGTGTGACTAATTATGATTATGGTTCTGATATTTCAGGAAAGGAGAGAATGAAAATGATGACTATTCTAATTCATCAGCTGGGAGTAGAACTGTTAAGGAACCTAGAGTTGTGGTTCAAACCACAAGTGAAATTGACATACTTGATGATGGATATAGGTGGAGGAAATATGGACAGAAAGTGGTCAAAGGAAACCCAAACCCAAGGTATTTCCATTTTTCAGATTGTAATAGATGAATTTAATTGTCATACACTCTTATTGTAAACATTTTTAAATTGTCAATCAATCACAAACTATCCATGCAAAAATTTGAAGTGATTATTGTAAAGGCCAACAAACATCATTCTGATGATCAATCATACTCTCTGGGGCATTTCAATTAAACTCTTCATAGAATTGATCTTCATTTATGAAAAGTAAAATACTTGTGTTGAGGGATGATTATTCTGTCAAGTGAATTTGAAATCAAATTGAAGAAAACAAACATCACCCTTTAGTTATATGGTTTTTTAGTGTTGAAATTTCATTACTGCCACCCCATAAGGCTATGACTCACTAAAGATATTCTTTCTGCAGGAGTTACTACAAATGCGTTAGCTCAGGTTGTCCAGTTAGAAAACATGTTGAGAGAGCTGCAAATGATATGAAAGCTGTGCTAACAACCTACGAAGGGAAACATAACCATGATGTGCCTTTAGGACGAGGAAGTGCAAGCTATAACAGAACTTCTCTAAACAACACCACCAGCAATGTAACAGTACCTGCCCCTATAAGGCCTTCAGCAGTGAATAATTATTCTAACTCAGCAAGTTTCACCAATTCACTCCCTGATACCAAGCTATCAGCATCTGCAAGTCTAGACACTATTCCAATGGACATGTTGATGAACCCTGGAAGCCTAGGATTTTCGGCTAATGACTCATTCCTTCAGTCTTTTTTTTCAAAGAACTTCTAAATTTGGAAGTAGAACACTGGAACCTTACACGTAACTGATATGTTTATGTATAGCATATAGGAATATAATAAGAAAATCATGGGAATCTACTAATTTAGTGTTCTAAGATTAGAGACTAGAACTGCAGTGAAGCTTGACAAGAGTTAGGCCTTATTTCAACTCTCAATTTAGTAATAGGAGGTACAGAAAATGTGTTGACTTTGAATTCCATTATTCTTTTGTTGCTTCTGTTTATCAATAAAAAGTTTCTTTTGCTATGTCTCACAACATTCAATTACTTTCTAAAATTTATGATAGTTCTTGCCAATTTCTACTCCGCTATAGAAATGTCTACTCATTACGTCTCTCGTTGTTTTTTTGGTGTGTTTTTATAACTTTTCGGCCAAAGTCCTTTGTTTATTCAAATTATATTCAAATTATGAAATATTTCGTAATATATTGAGAAAGTCTTCAAAATCCAAAATATTAGAGATTAAATCAATTTATAATATATAAATATAACTTCATCTTAAAAATTAGTTTTGTGATTATGGATTAAACTCATTTTCTAATGAAAAAACTTATAAGGTGTAATTTTTTTTTGAAGTGTCATCTTTATTTGTGTAGTTTTCTTATAATTCATTGAAACTCTCCACGAGTTTTCAACAATTGATATATGAGTCCCCATATCTTGAATAATTTGTCTAATTCTAGAAGAAACGCTAGTACTATTTTAAAGATTTTGATATTATTAGATGGACCTTGTATAAGTTCTACTAATAAATGAAAACAATAGATTAGAAAAACGAAACTTTCAGTGAACTTCACTTGAATTTTCTACCAATTTGGTCATTAAAGGACAAAGTATATATAATAGTAGTCAAATTATATTATTAAAAAAATCCAGTTATAATGTTTGTTGGTTTCAATGACTACAAAATTCCACATTTAAGAAAAGAATCAACACCACCAACACACTGTGAAGTGGGACCAAAAGAAGTTTGTATTCATATGCAAAATCCGTACAATAAACCTCTTATTATTGCAACGTATGCAAATACTTAAAAGGGAAAAAGGGTTACACATTCATTTGAAATTCATACTAATCATCTAAATTTCTTATACTCACTTCCTCACAAATATAGAAATAAAAGGAAGTTGAAAATGGTAGTAGAAAGTTGTTAACTTTTTATTCAGTGATAGGAGAAAGTTTTAGCTATTAAGGGTGTTTATATATAAGTTTGGGTAAATAGTTTGTATCCTGATATGACAGCTGATAGTGCTAGAGAACAGAAGGCTAAAAAGGACATGGCAATGGCTGCAGCTAAAGTGTCCGTAAATATATTCTTGCCTACAATTTCCCTCGTTATACGTGTCATTGGAATAGCTGAAGAGGTTGATGATAGCAATAGATATGCTACAACCTGAAACCAAACACTTCACCTTCATTTTCTAACATTTCATAATCAATCATTAAACCTCAGAGAAACTTGTTCTGAATTGCTAAACAAAATCATATTATTCTTATATTAGAAACATCAATAACTTTAGTTAATGATTACTTGAAGAATTGTTTAGAAACAGAACAGCAATGAAATGAATATGATCAGAGAAGAAAGAACGCTAAACCTGATCTCCAACAAAATCAATCAACCCTGCAGTTCTTGCCTGAAGCATGTTTTTCCCATTACAAGGTTCATGAGATTGACGAAATGCTTGAACACCATAGTACAAAATAGATAGAATTGCCACAGCCAGCAAGTATCTATAATCCAAATATTCCAAATTTAACTTCAACCAAATTACTTCATTAAATAAATATTTTAATTTTGATATACTAGAAACGTAAAAAAAAAAAATTAAATACTCAACTATAATTAAATATTGCTATAAGAAATTGTTAATCATATTTATTTGGAAAATATTTTTTTTTAATTATGTGATAATATATTAAGAAATTTTGTATGATTTAACATCAAATATGAACTTTGTTATTTACATTTATTATTTTATGATATATTGACAATTTGTATAAGTACAGTATACAACTTTTTTTTTTTAAATTTTAATTTTTATATGGAGTGATAAAAATATTCTTTCTTCTTATCATCACAATTAAAAATGGTATACTAAAACAAGTTCTCAAACTATCGTTACTATACTTAAAAATTATCCCAAAGCCCATAATGTTTTATAATATGTTAATTTCTCTAGTATAGTATATTTCAATGAAACAAAATCAAATTTTGACAAAAACCCATTAATCTTCGGCCAAAATGCTAACAAACCCACGTCATATATTAAAAATATTGAAATAAAAAATGTTTGAGCTTGTACCTATATTCTTGTCCCATGGATAAATCAATCCAATCACCATTTTTACTAACCACAAACACAACAAGCATGAAGGAAACCAAAGAGAAAAAAACAGCAATTCTTCTTAGCCCCAATGAGCCTCTCATTAGCAAATCGGTGGCGCCGCCGCTAGTTCCCGGCGCGTGAACGTCCACACTTGGCTCAAACGGCTCTGTCTGAACGTCAATTTTCATTTGTGTGGGGTCGGAAACTGTTACATTCCCTTTGGGTTCTTGCATGACACTCTTCGGATTCCAATGCTAAGACGACAATGAATTGAAAAATGAAAACCAAAGTGAAGAAGAAGGGTTGTGGTGAGACAAAGATATAGAGACAATTTGTGGATGTTTAATATTGGAAACCGGTGTTATTCTGTTGGCGAATTGTCATAGGAGTTTACGAAGTTTCGGTTCTAGCCAATAACAGAGCGCGTGAACTGCACCAAGGGTTCAATATATCTTCATGTTTGATATAAGATTTTCTTTTATATTCAGAAATTGTTTTTTTTATCTTTCTATTCAGAAATAATGATTTTTGAGAATCATAAATTTTGAAAATTGTGACTCTTAAAAAATACTAAAATCTGTTTAGTTAATAAAAAATTATATAGTAGTTAAAGTTGTCTTTTTGCTTATCAAGTAGTTAAAGTTGTCTTTTTATTGTCCGTTAAGAGTATATACACTTCAACACCATAGTGATTTGACCCTTTTTTTTACAAATCATTTTATTATTCTCGGTCGCAATTTTTTTAAAATTCTTTTTAAAACTGTTGCGTTGATAGGTTCAATTATTAGTTATATTTGTTCTTGCCAAGAAAAAATTGATATATTGGATATATGTGTGCATCAATTACACAAAATAAAATAGGAGATCTCACCTGATTTTTTGACGTTTAAGATATAGTAAAAACTTAAAATATTGATATAGTATAAAGTGAGAATGTATGAGTATAGATTCTTTATGAAAGTTATTCTCTATTTATAAGCTTCTCCATCTGAATCGTATTTTTCTCCTTTTGTGTGATATAAAACGATTTTAAAGCATTATCATGTCATAAAATCATCAAATATAAAGAATTTACATTGATTGTGTAATAATAGGATTAATTGTAACAAGATTTAACCATCCAAACTTGGTAGAGATAATTTACTAAGGCCTTAAAATGAGGATCTAAGATATCTCGACAAATTTTTGGAGACTACCTTCAGAAAATAGGTGGACCATGGGCACATTCCAACTTGGGTCAAGACAATACTTTTCCGACTGGGTTCATGACGGTACACATCCTCCATCCTCAAGCCGAGCAGGGTGAAGCAAAAATGCTTATCAAAGAGCCTCCGAAAAGACTACGTGTGACTCAAGAAGCCTTTGAAGAGACATGGATCTAACAGTTATTAAATGCTCGTGCACACGTGTCTTCCCCTTTCATTAACTTTGTAACTTCCTTTCACTTTTCTTTCCTAGGAATTGAATCGTCTAGATTAGTTTTTCTACTTCCTCGCAGTGAGATTTCTTGCAGTTGTTCTTTTTTCTTCACGAATATGTACGTTCTACACTCTTCGTTCTAGAACTAATTTTCTTTGGTGGCGAAGGTAGCATAGTTATTGCTTGGTCGTTCGTTGGTTTGAGTTTTTGCTTGTCGTGTTTGTGGTCATTGCTTGTCTTCCTAATGGATTATGCAACTTCGTATCCTCGGGCTAGGAGAGAACTTCTACGGAAACTTCCTCATATACTTGTGGAAAAAAAACTTAGGGAGTTGTGAAAAGCGTATGCACTTAGTAAAATTGATGAGCACTTAATTAAAGTTCAGATTTGTGAGGCGAATGAGCCTGTTTGTAGAGATGAATCAACTGACCCCAGGGTTCATTTTTCTATATCTATGATATTGTATTTATCAAACTAGGATTGCATTTGCCTCTTGATTTGTTTGAGAAAGAGATTCTTACTGAGTTGAATATATCTTTGAGCCAGTTTCATCCAAATAGTTGGGTCTTCATTCATGCGTTTAGCATCCTTTGCGTGCATTTTGGTGTAGTTCCTTCCCTGAACATATTTTTTTTTATTTCTTTGAGTTCAAGAGTTCCTCTAAACAATTATGGACCTCTCTTAGCAGTCTTAGTGGAAGGGGTTTACCCACTTTGTTCCAATTGTTACGAGGTAAGTTATAAATAACTAGTAAAACAGACCATGAATTGTGATATGAGTTGTGATTCATACTCATACTACCAAACGGATTCATTCTGTCTGTAGCTAAACCAAGTCGGATATTCTTGATTCTTTACCAAACTCTGGAAATTCGTCATCAAATTTCTTCCATTGAATAAAATCAGCTGGATGTCGGTACATGCATCACATTTCCTCTCATGTGCATGTCATCTAAGATTCTTAGCATCATTTGGGTTTGCAAACAAACGCTTCATCCTTGCACCATTTGAAGATGAAGCACTGTTAAGCAGTTCTGAATTACAACTGCTCCGATCAACCGTGCAGATGTGCTTCAACAAACACACCGAACTTCTTCGTTTCGCGCCGTCACCGTTCACTACAAAAAAAATCACTTTTAGCAACCACCAAATTCGGTCGCTAAAAGTACTAAAATCGGTCGCTAATCATATTTGCGACCGAAACGGTCACTGAATAAAGATGGAAGCGAAAACCCTAGTCGCAAAGCATTTAGCGACCGAATTATAAAGTGGTCGCAAATTTGCGACCGAAATTTTGGTGGCTGAATCGGTTGCAGAAAATTTGGTCACCAAAATTTAGTAACTAAATTAGCGACCACCATTTTCAGTGACAGAATCGGTCGCAAAAAATTTGGTCACCAAAATTCCGTAACCAAATTAGTGACCACAAGTTTCGATGGCTAAATCGGTGACTGAAATAGGTGTTAGCGACCACTATTTTCGGTCGCTAATAATTAATTAAAAAAAATATTGTGGTGGCTAATTCGGTAACTAAATAAAGACTCCTATTACGACTGATATGATTTCGGTGACTAAATGGAGACTTTTATAACGACCAATTTTATTTCGGTGGCTAAATACTTTTTTTATTAAATTAGTTCAACCTAGCCTAACTTTTTTTTTCTAAAACAGTAACTAACTTACTTTCAATAATGTAAAGATGAATTAGATTAAAACTATTTTTAAAGTGAATTTTCAACTCACTAGGCCAGTTAAATAAACTATTCTAATAAAAAAATCAACCAATTTGGTCTCTCTTAACATCTATCTAGTTACGAAAATTATAAAAATGAAAATTTTAAAATCGTCTTGAGTTAAATTAGAGGTAGAATTTTAAATCATTCTCAATGTAAATCAAAATCTGATAAATATTTTATCCAAACACAGAGTCTATATGAAAATATAAGATTTATTTTTATAAAATATATAATTCAAAAAAGTGAAGAGAATGAAAAACTCCTCTCTTTGCATTCTAATTTAAATGATCTTCCAAATTAACACATGCACATTCAGAATAAAACATGCTAAATAAAAAAAGTATTAAATTAAAATATGATATATACACTCTGAATAAACCAAAACAAGTGTATCCATCAAATAATAGCTTGTGTTGTTTAAGCCAAAGCCAACACAAATCATAATAAATCAAGCCTAAGCCTTCATTTCTCAACTGAACACTTCTTACTTGTATATAAATAATTAAATAAATAAAAATTTAACCTTCCCCATCTTCAACATCTCCTTCTTGCACGTTTTCTTTTAGAAAGATACAAACTATTTTCATTTGGTTGACAGTGATAAATCTACCATGAGGCTTGTAATGCTTAGTACTTGCCAACATAGTAGATGGCTTTGTCTGGTTGTTCCTGTTAGATAGC
>Ga0123342_1008905_pt1 | contig 12332 bp, 12 predicted proteins | sample Turbeawhitnodule_FD_89960 | JGI IMG/M metagenome (GOLD analysis project Ga0123342, IMG submission 89960) | Root nodule microbial communities of legume samples collected from Mexico - Turtle bean Mexico white nodule | ecosystem: Host-associated > Plants > Roots > Nodule | place: Mexico: Nepantla... | reverse complement strand
TGTTATTGCTTACCTTCAAAGCAACAGAGAGAAAATCTAAATCTGCACCTACTTTACGAGTACCAAATGGAGGATTCATTATAACTGTATCAACAATTGGACCTAGACAATACCAAGATAACCGTGAGTTTCTTGGAGGAAAAAAATTCAGCAACATAAAATCTAGATTTAGAATTTTTTTCAGACAACTTTCCCCTTAAATCGAAGACTGGTTCACTTGGTCATTTTGTTTAGCAACTGCTAGAACAAGTCATTGATAAATGAAATACTTGTAAATAACATACAATGTCCGTGAGTCATATAAATGATGCCTAAAAAATATCCCTGTTACAATAGGAATTAAGGATTCAATTCAGAAACACCGTTTAATCAATTAAACTCTCAATTATAGTTTCCACAGCCATAATTATAAGCAACTTGGAGAGCAAACAGAATCTCGGCATGGAGATCAGTAAGTTGCCCCAAGCAACAAGCTTTCATTCTGTCTGGTGTTGCTCCAAAATCCCAACAATAATTTCAAACTTCAAAGATAAAAGTTATGCTGCATTTGCCCATTGGCAATGCTTATGCTTCAAGACACAAACTTGTACAATGTTATGGTATTAAAAGAGAGAGATGACGTGGAAAGCTACCTCTCCATCCCAAGTCCAAGATATTAGACTGAATAAAATCAATGTCCAGCTGCAGTTTTAATAGAATAACAAAGGAATGTTGTGCATCAGTCATCAGTAATCAACTTTAACATAATTATTGAATTTGATAAAGAAAATTTACTCATTGCAACTAAAGAATACTAATAATGATCACTATTCATATACCCTCTTATTCCAGTTTTATGTACAATATTAAAAAAATAATGAAAATTATTATTCTTTTCCTCAAATAAGGGACTCAGCAATTGAAAATCGAAACCTATTAATCTATGCACTCCTTTATCACAATAATCAGCAGAAAGACAATACCTCAAGTTCCTCTGCATTAAGAGAAGCTATTTCAAGAGATTCTGGATCAATGTCGATGCTGAGAACATGTCTGATAAATGCTAAGAAAAGTCATGAGAATATTAGATACAGTAATACAAAAGCATCTTATATGATTTAAAAAGCACGAAATTCAAAATTTTAGAATAACATACTGTGATTCTAACCTCCACTCTGATTCAGATAACATAAAAAAGGGAATGAGAAACAAAAATAAGGCAGGGAAAGATGCAACTCACTCTGCATTCAAAAGGGCAGCTGCAACACCTAACGTACCACAGCCGCATCCAAAGTCAGCCACTACTTTGTCACTCACATCCCCAAAAGAATTCTCTGCCTGATTCTCATTAATAGAAAAGGAACAAAACTTTAACAAAGTGGAAATTACTATAACTATTTTACAAGGCAAAAACCATTCCCTAAATATTTTGCAAATCCACACACACTTGCACACAATTGAATTGATTTCCTAAAATACCCTCCCTATCTTTCCCTAATCCATGCCACAGAACATCAACTAAATGCTCCAAAGATGGTCTTAAAACCCAAAAGCCAATCAGAATTGTCACCAAGAAGAATCATAACTAAATGTTCCCAATCACATCATCATAGAAGCAAGTATGACCAACACAGGTTGCATTGCATTGCATATACTAAAGTGGCCAAATTCCCCAAACAAGCAAACGACAAAAAAAGAAATACCCATTAACAACCACAGCAAGATGAACGTTGTATAAGGCAAAAGAATCCAACTTTAGCACATTTGAAGAGTAAGAGTGAAATAAAAAAAGATGGTGAATATAGGGAATGAGGGAACACAGTGAAAAGCATTCGAGAAGCAATATGGGGTCCCGTTGGGTACTGTTCAAGCTCCACCTGCACGCCACAAGCCACAAGCACAAAGAAGGAAGAAGTGAGTGTCCAATGTTAATGTTATAATCACAATTCACAGAAGAAAGTGAGATAAGGGAAAGTTTGAGAGAAAGGAGAAAGCTTTACCTTGGGTTGAGGGAACTGCTGGAGACCACCAAGAAGGCCTTCCAACTGCTTCAGCTTCATCTTCTCCGGCGATTGATTCAAAATTTCACTTTCATTTTTTCTGCCTAAATTTTGTATCGTCCTCTGCTCCACGGTTCCACCATCTCTATTCCAAGGCCCAGCCCAATCATGCTGCCAAAAATCAATTGGGCTTATTCTCTTTCTTCTATTCAAACCATTTTGAAGTATTTTTTTATCGCACAACGCACTTATTTAAATAATCAATAGATTGACAAATTGAAAAACATGATATTAAAATGCGTTAAAAAAAATAGACAATAAAGTTCATACAAAAATAATAGTCTAGTAATAAAATATATAATCATGGTTATTAAAAAAGTTCATCCCTTACTGTAATTATGAGGCATGTTTATCTATTAGCTGTAGCAATTATATAGTTATTGTTTTGTGCAGAAATATTGAAGTGATCTACAAAATGGTTTTGAAAGTGTCACAGGTTCATAATAAAACAAACACCCGTTGTCACCCGCACTGAGAAAAGAATTGAATTAGTGGAAGAATGAAGAATGAAAGAGGTTGAAGATTGGAGAATATTTAACAGTGAAAGGTAATGCATGATGGAGAATTAGATGCCACAGTGACTGTGATTGAATGTATGAATGTGCGTAAGAATAACGCTTAGTAGGGAAAAGATTATAGTGTAATGTAATGTGTGCATCTCTATATATATAAGATTGGCATGTGAACATCCTTCCATTGAAGTCAGAACCCTTAAACTACTAATCCATTCCATTCCTTCCATTCTATTTCCTATAAAATAATAAGATGGGAAACAGTCTTAGTGTTGTTCTGGATAATTATATTGGAACTGCTCCATTTCCTTGCCATCTACAGCTGGGAGAAACCACTTCCATCGACTTGTCCAGAGATTTGACTGGGAAAGACGATGCGGGAGTGGTCCATGAGATATTTAAGGTGGTATACACAGTAGATAAGGAAACTTGTCAGGTATCCTTCACAAGATATGGTGTTAATCAACACAGCAATGCCGAAAAGGTAAAATTTTCCGTCCATGACCGTTCATCTTCTAAATTCACAACGGGGTTTAGTATGGCAATCACTGAGGCCAAATATATTAGGATACATCGTGGCATTTTATTGTGGAAAAGGATGTACACAAACCCCAATATATCGAAAAAGACAAACGAGAGTTTTGATGCATGTGGTGGTGTTGTGTATACAGAAGTTCAGTTGAATAAGAATGGAACAAGTTGGAGTCTTGTTGTTGTGGAGTCAAAGAAAAACAGAAGGGAGGGAGATGCCGAGGTGGCGACTGTGGCGCACTACTTTGTTAAGAGTAGCGAAACAAGTTTTGACATATCAAGTGGAACAGATATTGGGCTTTCTGTGGTGGCAAAGATTGGAGTATCCAATGGAAAATTTGACATAACAGTGGAGGGCCCTGAGCAGCATCCTGTGTCTGCATTACTTTACATGTTTGCTGAAGTCAATAGAACTGGGATTTGGAAGCCTACCATGTGCCCTCACTGCCATCATAAACGGAGGGGTAAAATGTTTTGGCAGTCTGACAGTGAAGACAGTGATTGTGTTTCCATACCAGTACCTCGTGCCACCCCCAAAACTGCAAGAGGGGTCTCCAATGGTGGAAGCTTCCAGGGAAACGGTAATGGCAATATTTATGAAAACAATGTCATGGTTTTCCCAAAAAGACGGTGACAAGACAATCTTGGAAGAAGAAAATAAACTTTTTGTTTAGCCACTGCTTGTGTATATTATGCAGAACCCCATTGTAACCTACCACTGCTTGAATTTATGTTTTCTTTCTCAATAATAAATTTTGTTTTTTTTATCAACCCTTATACAAATATTGTTCCAAATACATACTAAAATATTAAAGAACAAATAACTCTGCAAAGACATCTTTTAACAGTTCCTACCAATTTCTTCTAACAGAAAATCAGATCTCCCTATTTCATAATTTGGCAGACTCTTACCTCACTGCTGCAAAAGATTGTTAGCTCTCATAACTTCTACTAGACTTCCTTCTACACAGGTGCCTCTTTTTTGCATACTCTAGCATCAGCACAAATAGGGTAGTTCTTCAAACTTGCTTCTCAAAGGCAAGTCTGACATTCAGCAGCCTCAACATGATGACAATCTAAGCAGGGTCATATATAAGGTCCATCAAATACCAGAACATCCTAAACCTGAATCTGCTAAAAACTTCAGACTAGTTACCACTTTGCATCCACCTAAAAGGACCTCATCCACAAATATTTTAACAGCATTCCTAACATGTGAACATCTACAAAGACCAAAGATCTGTTATTCACCATTGCACATTATTTAGGGACAGCACCATAGTTACTCTTCCATAGATCTGCTTCGCATTCAACCTTCTCGACTCCTTCTCGTTTCCTTAAACTGCACCCTGCCTTCTTCAACTCTCCTGAGACATCACACATAGCAGCAACTGATTGCATCCCAACCAGAAAAGACATGAATGTGGGCACAGTGTTACATTAGCAACAGGGAACAACAGAGGCCAGCATGTACCATTGGCCTAATGAAATGAGGGAGATTCAATACTCTTTCTGCCATTCACACAAACAAATTCCAGCCAATTATATACTCTAACCATCTTCTCCTCCCTGCTAAGACTCTGCTGCAGAAAACTTCCTTAAACCTGCACATATTACTCTATTCCTTCACCAGGATGTCTCTCAAAATTCCAACCTACATCAATTATTACTTTACCCCTCTCCCTTTACTTATAACTTTTAATACAAAGAAGAGGATTCAATACCAATCCAAGAATGAGTTTTACAAAGATGTTTAACCTATGTTTCAGCCAAAGCCAGGTTTTAAGTTGTCATATAAAAATTTTCTTTAGAATCCACTATCTCATTTTTTTTATCAACAAATAATGAATGAATTAAAGGGACATCAAAGAGACACTTTAGGATGTACGAACACTTATTCAAGTACTAATAAAACCTGTCACTTATCTTTCAGACCATACCTAAAAAACTAACACAAAAAACAACCAGCAGCATCTCTGCATCTACTGCTGTGCCATTATCCTTGCACAACATAACAAAACAAACCCACATATTGTCCTTAAAAAAATCCACCCATACATATGCTGCCCTGTTTACATTATGCAGAATCCCTTTTCAAAATTGTGTATCAAACCTATTCATACAGTTTAGGCATAGCTGCTAACAACAATTTATTCTTCATACCTACCTTCTTATAAAGTTGACATACCACATTCCAATCACCTAACTAAATGATGCTCACTAGACTTCACAAAATTTGCATGATTTATTGCTTCTTCCATCTTACTTCACGAGCCCTTCTTTTCAATCCTTCACAACCTGCACATATAGACCCTGCAAAATGTTCCTTCACTCCCTCTTTATAGCTTACTTATCTTCCACCTGCTTAGTAAAACCCTCATCACCTCTATGCTGTAATGAAACATACTGCTTTACTTTTTAGGAATCATAGAGTTCCAATTGTAATGGCCTTTTTGAGTTTTGGTGAAGTTTGTAATCCTTATGGATCTGTAAGCGATTTAGTTAGGTTGTAGGTGTTGTATAAAGGTTAGGACAACCAAGTCTCCCTTTTAATTCATTTATTATTTACTGATAAACAAATAAATATAAAGCTCACACATATTAGTATTAGTATAAGGGGTTTGGGAGGAACATAAAACGTAGAATGGATCGAAAATTGGACACATCAAAGGACAAGGGGAATTATAACTATGTGGAGACGTAGTTATTCTGAATTAGTACTGTCAATTCATATTTTCTAAATTCTAGAGACTAAAATTATAGAAAATAAATCAAAATTAGTGATGAAATAATTAAAGGGTACCAACATGAAAAATTCAGCCTATTTTTTGTTTTGTTCTAGAAAGTTTATAGTTATTGTTTTCTGCACAAATACTGAAGTCGTCTAGAAAATGGTTTTGGAACTGTCAGAGGTTCATAAAAAACAAACACCGGTTGTGACGCGCACTGAGAGAGGTTGAAAATTGGAGAATATATAACAGTAAAAGGTAATGCATGATAGAGAATTAGATGCCACAGTGACTGTGATTGAATGAATGTGCGTAAGAATAACGCTTACTAGGGCAAAGATTATAGTGTAATGTAATGTGTGCATCTCTATATATATAACATTGGCATGTGAACATCCTTCCATTCAAGTATCAACCCTTAAACTTCTAATCCATTCCATTCCTTCCATTCTATTTCCTATAAAATAACAAGATGGGAAACAGTCTTAGTGTTGTTCTGGATAATTATATTGGAACTGCTCCAATTCCTTGCCATCTACAGCTCGGAGCATCCACTTCCATCGACTTGTCCAAAGATTTTGAGATAGACGAGGCGGGAATGGTGACAGAGATATTTAAGGTGTTATACACAGTAGATAAGGAAACTTGTGAGGTATCCTTCATAAGATATGGTGATCAACATTGCAATGCCCAAAAGGTATACTTTGTCGTCTATGACCTTTCATCTTTTGACTTCAAAACGCAGTTTACTATGGAAATCACTGGGACCAAATATAATAAGATAGTGAATGTCTTTTGGTGGTTCTTATCGAAACTGAGAATAAAAGAATACCCCACTGTATCGACAAAGAAAAACAAGAGTTTTGATGCATGGGGTGGTGTTGTGGATACAGAAGTTCAGTTGTATGAGATTGGAAGAAGTTGGGGTCTTGTTGTTAAGGAGTCAAAGAAAAAGAGAGGGGAGGAAGAGGTCGAGGTGGCGACTGTGGCTCACTACTTTGTTAAGAGAAGCGGAACAAGTTTACACATGTCAAGTGGAACAGATATTGGCTTTCTGTGGTGGCAAAGATTGGAGTATCCAATGGAAAATTTGACATAAAAGTGGAGGGCCCTGAACAGCATCCTGTCTCTGCATTAGTTTACATGTTTGATGAAGTCAAAAGAACTGGGATTTGGAAACCTACCATGTGCCCTCATTGCCATCATAGACGGAGGGGTAAAGTGTTTTGGCAGTCTGATAGTGAAGACAGTGATAGTATTTCCATACCAGTACCTCGTGCTACCCCCAGAAATGCAAGAGGGGTCTTCAATGGTGGAGGGTTCCAGGCAAACGGTATTGGTAATTTTTTTGAAAACAATTTTATGATTTTCCCAAACTGACAGTGACAAGACAATCTTGGAAGAAGAAAATAAGCTTTTTGTTTAGCCAGTGGTTGTGTATATTATGCAGAACCCAATTGTAACCTTGTTGCTTGCACTTTATGTTTTCTTTTGGTCAATAATAAATTTTGTTGTTCTGTCTGTATCTTGTTTACTTATGTGATTATCTTTATCCACTACTATGAGCATGAGAAAAAATACTTTGTTTAGCAAAGAGTTCATTGATTCCCCATTAACACCCCAAGCAAGCACAGCAGAGAAAACCTACCTAACCCTACATATTTCTATACCATCATCTCTCCAAACTCATCATCCCACAGACACTCTCTTCTGTTCTTCTATACATCTCATTCTTTCTTTTGACAAAGTCCCCAACAAGCTCGGAAGTCTTTAGCATTCTCTCCATCAACATTTGCATCGCCTTCGCAAGTTTTTTTATATGCTTTTAAACAAACTCCCCTACACAAGATATAGAAGAATAAACAGAAGGTGGAAGAATAAAATTTCAAACAAGTTGAAGAATCAAGAATCAAACGGATAAAGGCAATGGAATTAGAATATGGAGCTCCCACACATTAGTACTAATATTAGGGGTTTGGAAAGAGCATAAAACGTAAATATATTAAAGAGTTTGGGAAGCATGCCTCACGAAAAAGTTGGAAAAAATATCATATTAAATATATGATATTAAATAGATAGTTGGATATTACGTTTTTCTATAAAGATTGGAAGACTAATGAAGTATCTCTTTTATTTAATTAATTAATTATTTGTTGATAAAAAAACATATTATATATATATATATTTAAATAAACCATTTTGACGTCTTTTTTTATCATACAACAACGCACTTAGTTATTTAAATAATCAATAAAATTGAAAAACATGATATTAAATGTGTTAAAAATTATACAATAAAGTTTATAAATAATAGTCGAGTAATAAAATATATAATTATACTTATTAAAAAAATTAATCCCTTACTACAATTGTCTTAGCTCTCTTAACTTTCTTGCTCCTTTATTATGTCTTTCTTCAAAATGTACAGAATAAGTTTTTTTTGGTATATGGGGAAGGAGGGAAGGAAAATAGCATGGGTTGCTTGGGAGAAGGTATGTGATTTGAAGAATGAGGGGGAATGGGTTAAAGATATCAGGGTTTTCAATAATGTCCTATTAGAAAAATGGATTTGTCGATGTCAGGAAGATTCGGGAGGTCTGTGGAAGGAAGTTTTAGATTCAAAATACGTTGAATGGAGAGATCTAAAAAATAATGTTAGGAATCACAATGAATCCCAACGGTGGAGGAACATCAAGAATATATCGAGTGTGGAGGACAGGGTAATATATTTGAAGACAAATTTGAATGGGCTTTAGGCGAAGGTAAAAGTATATTGGTCCATTTGACATGGGCGGGCCCAGGTCAACTCGGATGGACATGGACCCGGGCCGACTAGACTTAACATGGATGCGGGTAAACTCCGATGGACGTGGGCTTGGGCGTATTCAGCTCGATATGGGTCCAAGCCGATTTAGCTCGACATTGACCCGAGCCGACTTGGCTAGACATGGTCTCAGGTCAACTCAGCTCGACATGGGCCTGGATCGACTCGGCTCGACACGGAACCAAACTGACTTGACTCAACATCAGCTCGGGTTGACTCATCGACTCAGCTCGACAGGGTCCCAGGCCGACTCGAACGAACATGGGCCTGGGCTGACTCTGATCAACATTGGTCGGGGTCGACTCAGATTGCATGGGCTCTAGCCGAGTTGGCTCGACATGGACGTGGGCGACTCAGATCCACATGGGCCCAGGCCGAATCGGCTCGACATGGGTCCGAGCTGACTCGGCTTGACATGGGCTCGGGTCGACTCTAATCGCCATGGGCCGGAGTCGACTCGGGTCGCCATGGTCGGGTTGACTCAGCTCGTTATGCACCTGGGTCAACTCAGCTCGTTACGGGCCTGGGTCGACTCGGCTCGTTATGGGCCTGGGTCGACTCGGCTTGACATGGGCCCGGGTTGACGAGGCTCGTTATGGGCCTGGGTCGACTCGGCTCAACATGGGTCTTGGTTGACTCGGGTTGACATGGGCCCAAGCCGACTCAAATTGACATGAGCCCAGGTCAACTCGGCTTGACATGGGCCTGGGTCGACTCGACTCAACATGGGCTTGAGTCGACTTGGCTCGACATGGGCTTGGTGCCGAATCGACTTGGGCTCTAACCCACTCAGCTCGACTTTAGCCTGGGTTGACTCGGCTCAACTTTTGGTTGGCTCGAATTTGACCTTGGTTGACTAGGCTCGACTTGGGCCCGGATCGACTTGGCTCGTCTTTGGCTCGGATCGATTGGGCTCGACTTAGGCCCTGATCAACTTGGCTCGACATGTACTCGAACCAACTTTGCTCGTCCTGGGCTCGGATTGGCTCGACTCATCCTAGGTCCAGTCCAAGTCAAAATCCAACCCAAAATCCATTTTGGATAATAAAAAATATATCCAATCTATATATAATTCATATCTAATTAAATGGATTTCACTTAAAATCCAAAAAATCTAAAAAATATGAATTTAGTTGGATTTCACAATTTGAATTTTTTGTGCGTTACTTATAATATTTGAATGTGTGGAAGAAGAATTGGTTATTCGTAAAGTTTTTCCTAGACTATATATTATTAACATTTGTGAAGCAGTACTACTTGATTAACATATATTTTCTAAAACTTTATAATAAATGTTATTCCAAGAAAAAATATTTTAATTGATATTTATTTTAACATATAAATCTAGTATTAAACAAGATAGGTTATGATCTATTTTTTTATCGGTAAAAAAAATAATATATAAATGGGAGGTATTTCAGGGATCAATCCTTATACAAGAAAACATACACCTTACTAAAACAAATCTCTAATCATGAGCAAACCTTCCCTAGCTTACCTCATTTCTTTTGAACTCCCCAAAAGTTTTTACCCTTGCACCTTTAACTATTTTTGTTTTTAATAGATCTCATACACACCAATGGTTCCATGCACCAATCAGAGTAACAAAAACATGTTATGCGTACCTTTGATGTGACTCATGACCAAACTTTCAACTGCGCCATCGTGAAGATTTCGGTGTGATCTATGCATCTGTTTTTAAAGATCTTTTTGTTCCTTTGTTTTTCACACTTCGCCTATTACTGCCATACACACAAGTCCAAATTTGATTGATGTTTTCGCTTTCCTTAAACAACTTGAACAGAAGTGCATTTTCGGATCCTGGTGAACTGTACGTCGACGTCATACCCATCCACTCGTAGAACTTAGACTAGACAAGCCAAGCTATCTGACACGTGCAGAATAAATGTGACGTTGTTTTCGCCGCCCCCTCTCCACACATAACGCAACTGGTATTTTCCACGTCTATCTCCCTTTTCACCAAATTGGCCTTAGACACTATCTTATCCTCCAACATCCGCCAAATTATGAAAAGGGGCTATGCCTTAAGTCTCCGAACCCCTCATACATTGCGGCGTCTTCAACCTGATATTCACCTTTTAAAACTCTGTAAGCGGTTTGTAATGTAAACTTTGTAGTGTCGCAATCTTTCCAATCCCACATATCTTCCTTTTCTTCCCACATATCTTCCTTTTCTTCGGTTAAACTCTTCCTATCCAACAGCGTTATCATTTGTTGCTCATGCTGCTTTTATGATCTATGCATAACCGCACATCATATATCATATATAAGAACCAATTTGCTTTGCACCAATATAGTAATTTTTATTCGAGATTATTTTTTGTGTACATACAATATAATAAATTTACACTATGAGAAACATTGACCAAGTGCTAGCATATACAATGAGAAAATGGTTTCTTTTATTAGTTGAAGTGTTTTTTTTCTGCAACTAATTTTTTTTTTTTATCAGCAATGAATAAATAAAATAAAAGGGATACTTCAGGGGTATCCCAACCCATATACAGACACCAGAGTTGGACTTCCTATATCATCCACAAATCACAAAAGAAACCCTCCTTTATGGTTGGAGCATAACAACCTTAAAGTAAGAAAACCATACCCAAAATATAACCAACAGCCTCAAAGCAACATTCAACTATACCGAGACACCCAGAACCGAGGCCACCTACATTCACCTCCATTCACCTCGCCACGTGACGAGTTACCCATGCGCGTTGGAAAACGTAGGCGACCACCGACTTCGCACATAAGGAGAACGCCGCTTCCTGGACCGGCGATCATGTTGACCCCTTGCATAGCTTCGCCGACCACCGACTACACTCGCACGGAGATCGCCGTTTCATCAACCGGCGATCATGTTGATCTTTGCATAACTACGGCGACCACCGACTACACACATATAGACTCCGCTACCAATCATGTTAGCCTAAGGAGAATGCCGCTTCATCAACCGGCGATCATGTTGACCCCTTGCCTAGCTTCGCCGACCACCGACTATGCACGCTTAGAGATCGCCGTTTCATAAACCGGCGATCATGTTGCCCTTGTATAACTTGGACGACCACCGACTACACATTTCAGCGATCGGCGATCATATTGACCAAAGGAGAGCACCGCTTCAACAACCGGCGATCAAGTTGACCTTTGCATACCTTCGACTAAGTGTTTTAGAAAAAAAGTTAGAATCGTTAGGAAATTGGTCGTAAACCAACATCTCAGTGTTTTAAACTGTTAAGAGAAACCAAACAAGAATATCAAATAGATAAAAAAATACAATAAAGTTAAAGAATCGAAGAAAGTAAGAATGAGCAACATAATGAGTGAAGAAGATAAACATGAAAGTGCGCAATAGAAACACATGATAGGGAATTAGATGCTGTGAAATTGAATTATTGTGCGGAAGAACAACGCTTGGTTTGCATATAAAGTGGAAAGATTCTATACTCTACACACTAAAGAGTTCATAAATATCCCCATTAACATCCCAATCAAGCATAGCAGAGAAAACCTACCTCAGTACCCACATAGATTAACTGGGAAGTGAGTTCTCCATACTCTATCCCATGCACTAACCCTAAATATTTCTATACCCTTATCTCTCCAAACTCATCATCCCACAGATACTCCATTTCCGTTCTTAATTTGTTGGCTTTAGATGGGAAACAGTATTCGC
>Ga0123342_1008904_pt1 | contig 12333 bp, 4 predicted proteins | sample Turbeawhitnodule_FD_89960 | JGI IMG/M metagenome (GOLD analysis project Ga0123342, IMG submission 89960) | Root nodule microbial communities of legume samples collected from Mexico - Turtle bean Mexico white nodule | ecosystem: Host-associated > Plants > Roots > Nodule | place: Mexico: Nepantla... | reverse complement strand
TAGTAAAATAAGTTGAGAGGATTAAACTTCTCAACTGACCCCACCAAGATTGATGACTAAATCCTAAGGAAAAATAGAGAACAAAGGAACTTTAGAGCAAAAATGAACTTACTCTGTTTGAAACTCTGATCGGGTAGAAATGTTCCTTAACTCCTCTGCTACAGCGTGGTATGATCAGATTCTAAAACAGATGAGGTATGGAGTGAGAAATTAAGAGAGAAGATAGAAGGGAGAGGTGGAGAGAGAAAGAAATGGAAGTTCTGTGCGTGAGGGGGAGAGGGTTCTGTTTCTGCTTTTTAAAAAGAAAAGGTGTTGTTACATCTTTCATAATAAATTTGAGAAAAATAATTTTTACTGATAGTTAAGTAAAGATTAAATTTAATATCATTTTGGTTCAAAACATTATATGTAGATATTTTACATGCATACTTTGTAGTGATCTTCATTTATGTTAATAAAATTAAATATACTTATTTTTTTCTAAATTTTTCAATATAAACACAATTAAGGTTTATAAGGATCGAGAAAAATAGTATTAGAGTAGAAGTGATATAATTAAAAAGGCATCTAAATATTTTATTATTAAATTTAAAAGAGTATACAAATATAAATTCAGTTATTCAGGTTTCATCTTAAAACAACAATCATCTCTCTAAAAACTTTTTTTTTCCTTTTGTCTGTCTTCTCTCTCTAAGATTCTGATCTCCTTGCTCATCAGTTTGACGATCGGAGTCTGCCATCAGACTCTTGACAGTGAATACTACAAGACTGTCTGATCATAATTATTAATAGAGTAAGTTCATTTTTTCTCTTCTCTTTGAGTCAAATTTTGAACTCGTTAGGTTATTCTTGGTATAGGCTTTGCATGTGACTCTTTTAGCTTCAGAGTTAATCTCTGTTAGCTCAGAGTCGTAGTGATATAGTTAGATTTTTTTATCAGGACTTTGTGGTGCAGGTTGGGCTACCCTTGAGCTTTTGGTAGGTTTGGAGCTCTCAGTGATCATCTGCTGCTCAAGTTCAGGTAAGGGAAATTAGTATTAATTTCCAATAGAATCCTAGGCTAGAAGATTTGGATGTGGGGATGACATGGTCATCAGTCTCAAAATTTCTTACAGAATTGTTTGTTTTAAGTATATTAGAAGTTGATTGATATTAGAATGTGAAATTTTATATATGGTAGATGTTATAAAAAATATATATTGTTTTTTTTATTTGAATAAGTAAATGAATGTATTTAAAGAATGTGATGAATCACTTAAAGGATAAAGTTATTGAGTATTGGTTGTTTCATTTTGATTTAGACTAATTATTCAACTCTAGTAGGGACTTTATTACTTTGTCTTTAGTATATTTGATAAAATAACAATTTGAATGAAAATGTAGTTAAGCAAAAATGACAAATGTTGTCAAAAGAGCTTAAGCTAATTAAGATTGGCTTGAGCCCATAAAAGATTGGCTAAGTGATTTTGAGGTAGAAAAACACCTAAAAATTGCATCTCAAATCCTTTGATGGCAAGAAACTTGGCTAAGCGAATTTGAGGTTGAGAGCATCCTAAAACTGCAACTCAAATTCGTTGAGCGTAGACAAAATTTGCTAAGCAGATTTGAGACTCATAACTTCCCTAACTCTCCACATAAAATTCTCTTTAAGACTAGGAAAAATTGTTAAACGAATTTGAGGTTGAGAATATCCATAATTTACACCTCAATTTGCTTAGGCTTACGCTGAGCTAATTTAATAAATTTTGCAAATTTATATGAAAAATCTAACATTTCCAATCACTCAACTCTATTTTTTAAATTGTATTTAAAACTAATTCAACCCTTACATGAAGAACTTGCTTCCAAAAAGATTTCTAAAGTCAACAATAAAATTACTAGGGTCTTTGAACAAATTATTCAATCATAACAAAATCTCACTATGAAGTAGAAAAAATGGAAAACATTATTATTTTTTAACTAATTTCACCGACTGACGACATAACCATAAAAAAAAATCATAAACCTTTCGAGTAAAAAATAGATTTGATAAGTTTGGAAGGAGAAAATTGAGAGAAGGGAGAGAAAAAATAGAGGCACTGAGTGGAGCTTATGTGCTTTGTTTTCAGGGGGCACTGCCGGGCTTGTATAGAAAAAATTTAGAAGGTTACACATTAAAAAAAATATCTTTTTAGATAAACTAAAAATAGATTTAAGACTAAATTTAAGTTTTTCTTTTAAATATAAAAAATTTGAGAATATGATTTTTTTTTTTTTTGAGAAAACAATAAGTAAAATTAAAATTGAAGGTTAATTATGTAATAAATTATAAATTAATTAATTAATTAATTAATTAATTTAAAATGATAAAATTATACCCCTAAGTTTATAAATTATAATCTAAAAGACAGGGATAGATGATAATTTTAGTTTCTAACTGAGCAATAATTTCCCCTTCTCCTAAGGGTTGTGACGTTCTGAGCATTATTTAAGGGTGGGTTCCACTAACCCCTATAAAGGAGTAAAAAGTACAAAAAGCTTTAAAAAGTGTTTTAATGGTGAAAAAGGATAAAAAAAAGGTAACAGAGAGGGAAGAAAGAGGGGCTTTAAATTAAAGAGAATTAATGTTTTAAAACTTCATTTCTATAAATAATGTAATTATTAAAAGATAAATTTTATTTATTTGCAAAGAGGAGAGAATAAAGAATAAAATAGTGAATGTAAAGTTAGTGTAAAATTTATTAAGTTTTAAAACATCATGAAGTGTGTGGGAAATATTATCACGCAGGTCCTTATATTTATATATATATATATATATATATATATATAAAAGAGAGTGTAAAGTCATGATTATATTAATTCAATTTTTTTAAAAATATGTGATTGAAAATATTAAATATTAAATAAATAATATCAAGTACTATGTAGCTTTTTAAAAAAGAAAATATTAAATAAATAATAAGTAATTAAATTTAGAAAAATATTTAAAATTTGAAGAACTTGAACATTTTTTTAGTCTCGATTTCTAGGTAATGTAAAGTTATTTTTTTAGTTTTATTTTTGTGTGTGTAATAAGTAAAATTTATTATCAATAAATATTTAATAAAATTCCGATTTTACAAGTTGAGCGTGATTTCTTTATTTAAACATAATTATTTTTTAAAATAAAGTGCAATGTATAAGGGAGAGGTCATCGGCAATTTATGTTTCTTTTTTTGGTACAATATTAGCGGTATTCAAATTATTGAATTGAAATATAATATAAAAAGTCGAACTAAATTAAAAAAATTATCCAAATTGAACTTCATTTTTATCACACATAAAAAGATCGAATAATAATAATTTAATCTATATAGAATTCATTTATTATCACTGTGTACTAAAATTTTATAAAAATATTATATCCAATGAACTAGTGCATTAAGAGAGGTGAAAATAGTTATTTACCTATCCAAAAAGTGATTTTGTTTATGTTAACTAAGAAAGTTAATCAGTATGATTTAAAAAAAAATATTTTTATAAACGTTTTTCTAATAATTTTTATTAAAAATGAGAAAGACTGACTGAAAATAAATTATTTGTTAGTTAAAAAAGTATTTTGATATTATATTACTAATTAAAATTATTTTATATTTGAGTCTATTTTTTTACAAATAAGTCGAGGGGAAAGGATTACATCTTAATAAACACTTATTACATCTCCAAATTCATTAATGAAGTGAGATGTAAATATTTAAATTTAGAATTTGTCCTCCTAAAAATGTTAGACTTAAATTAATCTATTTATAAAGTTGTGAGATTTTAACTTTATTTAAATATGAATTGTTTATTTTTATAACTTCAAGTTGTATTGGTATGTTTGTTTTAGAGTTCAAAATATTATCAGAATCTTATCCCTAACCAATAATTCAAAAATTAGTAAAAAAAATATATTTAAATTATCATTAATTTTTTTATTTTACAACTATTAAATATATCAAAAAAATAATTTATAACTAAACAACAAGAATTTATCTTCTAAACCACTTTTCTATTTTATTGAGAAATGTGAATTATCTCTTTTCCACAATGTCATATAAAATCTATTAAGATAATATTGATAAGATTAATCACTAAATTTATAACTTGAAATTTTATTTTTTTTCTTAAAAAAATGTTTTAAAAATAAAAAAAGTATATATTTAAATTATCTTTAAATTTGAGCGACATTATTCTACTTATGATCAATTTAAGTTAGAAAGCTTATATTTGAGATCTTAACTTTGTTTAAATGTGAATTGTTTATTAAATATAACTTTGGTACGAGAAATAAGAGATAATATATTAAAAAAAGTGATGATGCATCGAAAGAAGAGTATTAATATGAAATGTGAATAATTTTTTGTTGTCGGAAGGACGCTGTCTCCTGTTGAGAAGGCAAAGCAGTAACGCATGAACAGAAGCATGGATGAGTCTATAAAAAGTTACCTAAAATTCTAATTATGATTCTTCAACGATATCATCGTATTTATAGTATTTATAATTAATGTATCAGAGTGACGTGAGTAGTATAAAAGTGAAATTGATTAATTGAAAAGGGAAAAGGTGAAGCAAAAGATATGAATGTTTATGCAGGTGCAGCAGGCGTAGACCACAGTGCCTGCCAAAATTCATATTTAATTAAAACCATTTCTATATTATTTTTTTTATTTTTAGTATGCTCAAAATTGTACTGTATTTTTTTATTTTTGAAAGTGATGATAGTTATGATGTTTTTGCTGTTAATTAGGGTGATTGTATGAAGAATGATAAAAGTGTTACAAGAAGAAGAGAAGTATGTAGTTGGAAAAAAATATACAAGATACAGATAAGGTTATTTAAAAAAAATGAAGTTATATTTTATTTAGAATTATTTAAAAAAAAATTTAAAAAAAAATTGATTTTTCACCAATGAATATAAAGTGCAGTGGAAGGAGAGAATTGGCCTATTTGTTCTAAGAAAATTTGGAGAAAAATAATTGGGTCAGGCCCTGTATGCATAATGCTCCTAATGGGCCCATTGCAGTTATGGGTTTCTCGTTATGGACTTAGCCTAGTACACATTTCAAGAAAGTAAATCATACCATTACTCCATATAACTCTTTCACTTAAATACCCATATTGGATAAATCCTTTTTTTCAGTAACAAAATACCATTGCTTCTTCCCTTATTCACTTCCTTTTCAACTTTCACATTTCCACCATTTTTATTTTCATTTACTTAATCTTTCTAAATTTAGGATCTGTTTAATTAACTTTTTCTATTATTCTACTTCTTACTTTATTAAAAAAATATTTAATCAACATTATAACATTCTGTTAGTGTTAGTCGTATTTTCGGTTAGGAGTGTTAGGCATCGATAATATAGTTAAAAAAAATACACAATTTTTTTAGAAAATAAATAGAAAATGGGAACAATACTTCTTTTCAAATTTTATTATTTATCACGTGGATTTTTCTAAAAAAATTATACAAATATGGTGATAACTAGTTTTAATTATTATATAACTATGTTTTTTTATTCAATAACATAATAGTACATCTTTTATTATTTATTCCGACGTAGTAGTAAATCTCTATTTGACATGTACTCAAATTATCAATAATACTTAATTTTCTGTTATTACACTCAGATTAGTGAGGATTATAACAATTTTATTCTAATAATCTCTTCGCATACTCTTTTTATTAATTAAATTTAATAATAATGATATATTATCAGTGAAATTCATTATACAAGAGGTAAATAGCGTAGTTTTATGGTTTTAATAATTTTTTTTATTAGAAATAAATTTCAGTTAAAGGTAGAAAGAAAGTATATTACAAAAAGAAAACGTGTTACTGATGCTAACAAATATCATTTCATTTTTTTTTCTCTTCTATTTTCTTAATTCTTATCCAGATATATTTTAAATAATAAAGCACGTTGCCGAAAAATTCATATTATTTGACACGTGTTTTTTTACATGGAACCAATTTCAAAGACCATTTTTTGCTTTTGAAAGTTTATTAATGACTAAATTACACTCAAACTCTACTACTCTATAGATTTTTTCATGAATATTAACATATTTAGAATAAAAGAGGTTTGTATATATTAAAATATTAAAGATAAATTTTAAATAAAAAAATTAAGAAATAAAAAAAAGTGTAAGTTTTGTTGTTTATTTCTTTCATAATTTCGTCTCTTTAAAACTTTTTTTCTTTAAAAAATTATAAATTTAAAAAATAATTAATATTTCTTTATTATGTGAGATCAAAGTGCTGTGAAAAAAGCTAACTAAGATCAAAGTGAAACCTTCAATAAGCAGTTCAATTTTTACTAATAATTTTATCTTTTGTTTCTTCCTTTCTTTGGGAGGTTTGTAAAAGGAGAGATGTTATTGCAGTATGGTTGGACACTTAGATGATTTATGTGAAGTCTGGTTGAATTTTTTGAATGTTGAATGAAGAATTTATTTGTAGGCACACGGAGTTCATATTCGAATGTAATTAATGAAATTTGTATAAATGTGTAAAGAATGTGGTAGTTGGATTCTTATATACGCGTGTGTGGAAGTTAATATATGTATATTTTTTTTTATGATTTTAGAATGGGGTTACTAGTTATTCATATGGACTCATTTATAGATTCAGTTCCTCACTTTTGAGAATGTTTTAGGTGCTATTTTCATTGTTGGCTTCTCGATATTTTGAAAATGATATTTTCGGATTCAATATCATTTTAGTGATGATTTACCATTCAAGTAGTGTGTGGTGATTATTTTCCTTGCTCACAATAAAATAATATTTTTTAAATAGAAGATTTATCTAAAATTTAAAAAAAAAATAAAGTTTCAATAAAATCTTTATAAACTTAAAAATATTGATATAATATTTAGCTTACAAATGATAACAGTAACTAGGTAACTTTTTTTCATACAATGTGTTGTTGATTTTTATTTTTAGTATAATAAAAATTGATTAATTTTCATGAATAATTAAAAAATTAGTTGGATTTTAATCACATTCTATAATTGTAGTTAACATTGATATTCTCATATTATTATTATTGACTTAATTACTCTTTTAGTCTCTCAATCTCATTTTTTTTATCTTAAAGGGTTCAATGTTCCCCCTCTCATCACCTCTACTATGATCTCTCTCACTTTCATAAGCTTTCTTATCTCTTTCTCTATAAATTCTTCTGGACTTTTCTCAATTTGCATTCCTTCAAATCTCATCACTTTCAGAACTTGATCACATATTACAATAGCTATGGAGCTAAAAAAACCATTTTCAATTGATTAGATTTTCAAATAGAGTAAGTTCATATTTACTTTTAAATTTTTTTATGTTCTTTCTTTAGTTCCTCCTGTCATCGCCTTCACTATTCTCTCATTTACCTTCATAAACTTTATTCTCTCTTTCTATAAGACTTCTCTCTAAATTTCTCTAATTTCATTCCTATAAACCTCATCTCTTTAAGAATTTGACCTCACATCACTAACTAGAGAGTTAAGGATCATATTTCCAAAAAGAGTAAGTTTATATTTACTATGGAGATTCTCGTGATTCATTAAACTTAGTTAAGCTTATATTGAATTTTTGTTATGTTTAGATACTTTTCTCTAGACCATTAGATTTCGAGTAATTCTCTTATTTGAGTTGGAAATTCCTTTAGAACAAGGAAATACAAGTATGAGGAGTTATTTATCTCTTTTTATAAAACCTTAAGATAGACGAACATTACTAGAAAATCATTAAATAGAATTCAATTTTAAAGAAAAAATCATTAGTTGCTATATTAGTTGTTATATATATTCTTTGCATAAAAAAAACCTTTGTTATATTCAACTATTTTTCTTAAAGATTTTTTTAAAACTCAAAATTATTATGAACTCCTTTTTTCTATTGGATTTATCTTCACCAATTTAAAACAATTGAAATATGATTCAACCGAAAAAACCCAAAAAAATTAAATTTCAAAAGAGTCACTAAAATAATAGTTGAATATATATAATAATATTTTTGTATTTAAATGTTTTATTTTAGTGGAAAATATTGCAAAAGAGTTAGTAGACTAATGGTACATTTTCATTTATATCTGTTTATAAAAGATGTAAAGATTTAACCAATCTTCCAAATAAAATTATAAGACTTCTATTAAGTTTTTTCCTAAATCATTATCGTTATAGTAAGAATATGAAGTTTTATTATTAATGCACATGGTAAAGAGAATCTTGTTAACAATAAAAAATCAATAATAAACAATAAAGACAAACATTATACAAATAAAAAAGTGAAATAAATAATAAAATACTCAAAAAGCTTTAACCCTCATGTTTAATTGCCAAGTTTTAGTTTGTAACCCTAAGTAAATTATTAATGATAAATTGAAAAAAGGCGAGGATGATATAGTCAACATACGTACCCTTGTAAGTAACTAATAAACACATATTTTCTTCATGTGAAAATTTCCAAATAAGAATCTAATTTATCAATGAACAAAATGTGAGTAAAATTCAAACACAAGTATACATGTTGTACTAAGAGTAATTGTTTTTTACAATTTTTTAAAAACAAAAATCGACCGTTTCTATTATATGAAAAATAAATAATAAAAGTGACAAAACAAGTTAATATACCATTCTTGCCCTGGCAATCCATTTTTTAAAATTAAGGAAATATAATTTAAATAATTACATTTTTTGTATTGTTTTAATTTAAAAGTACAAATATGAAAAAAAGTATAAAAAGTATTATAATTTAAATCATAAACATTACAAAATTAGTTTCAATTTTAATTTATAATAACTAATTTAATATGTAAATATCACCATCATTTCAATTTATCTAATTATATATAATAATTAATCAGTTAAAACTTAAAATATTTACATAAATAACTGTAATTTAATATATATATATATATATATATATATATATATATATAATTAATTAAAGGGTCAGTCTGCCAAAGAAATGAGATAAGTGTAACTAATTTCATTAGAACAAATTAACGTAAGACTAATTTTTCATGGGAATGTTATCATGTCAATAGCCATGCAATTAAGATGTAATTAGAACACAAACATCTCAAGTAAGGAAGGTATTTTAATCTAATCACTACTAGAAAATTATTAAATAAAAATTAATTTTAAAGATTAAAAATAATTAATTGTTATCACTACAAGAAAAACATGAAATAGAAATTAATTTTATAAATAAAAAATAATTAGTTGTTATATTAGATACCATTTTAGAAACTAAAAAAAAAATGTTTCTAAATTAGTTTATATTATTGTTAAATGGGTTAGGTAGCAAAAACTTACTTGCTAATTAGATACTAATTTAGAAACCATTTAACAATAATAGAAACTAATTTAGAAATCAAAAATTTTTTAGTCTCTAAAATGATTTCTAATTTAGTACTATAGTAATTAATTATTTTTTATCACTAAAAATTAATTTCTATTTCATGATTTTCTTGTAATATATTGATTAAATTAAATATTATTTTAGAAATTAAAAAATTATTAATTTTTAAATTAGTTTTTATCATTGATAATAGTTTCTAAATTGATATCTAATTAGTTACTAAGGTTTTAACTATTAATTATATAAATTTTAAATTTAGTAAAAAAAATCATGATAACTAATTAGATACTAATTTAAAAATTATTTATTAATAATAAAAACTAATTTAAAAATTAATATATTTTTTAAATAGTATATAATTTAATTAATATAATAGTTAATTGTTTTTTATTTTTAAAATTAATTTTTATTTAATGATTTTTTTTAAGTGAATAATTGGGTAAGTGGTTTATTATTCTTAAGGTGAAACATTTAGACTTTCAAGGAACAAATGTCCACTTTTTTTTTATCTTTTATTATTTATTTGTAAATAGCAGACACATCTGTCTTATAGCAGAGAAATAATTACTATGATTAATTATTATTATTATTAAATGGAGGAGGCAGAGCACCTGATGATAAAATAATACTAAGTGTTAAACGGTACAACACTTTCCGTGGCATGAGAAGTAATGCAATATTTGGCCATAAATGGAAGAATCTTCCTTCTGCAGTCAGACAGTGATGAAGCTTTCAACCCTCCCACCCTAACCCTAACCAGAACTCATGCATTTCAATTTCAAACCCACACGCATCATCTCTTCTCTTTCCCACCTCCCATTTCAAAACTACCACTTAACAAAAATAATCAAATTCAATCCAGGTACAAATCATTAACCAAACAAGATTATGGAAATTTTAATTAAAAAATTATATAATTAAGTATAAACTTGATCTTATGTTTCAAACATAACTAGAATTAATTATTAAAGGTTTGATGATGATTATGATAAGAAAGGCGTAACTGAGAAGGGCGAAGAAGAAAGACTACGACATGACATGGAAAACAACAGGGTACATCTGAAAATCTTCCCTCGCCCCGAGGAGATGCAGTGCTTAAATTCGTGGTGCATCAAATGCCATTGAAGTAAACAAGAACAAAGAAAAGACAGACAGTTGGACCATGTTACGTTCTTCTTCAGTGAAAACCATGAATGTGATACAGAACTCTACTCTTAATGTGCTGTCTTATCCTTTCATTACATATTAAATTTCACTTTTTATTTCTTAAGTAAATTGTATAAGGTAATGGCATGATAAACCCAACAAATATTCGGTAGGATAAGATCGAAATGACTCTGATACCATATTACAGAGTAGACTTTAAGTTTAATCCAACCCCATAAAATCGACTCATGAAGTTGAGATTTGCATCCACTTATATACAATAGATTGTCTTCAATTAATTAGAGGTGAGATCTCCAATAACTTAACATATTGCATTAATTAAACAGTCAGTTCAAACGAGTTTTCAGAAAATATAAAATAAAAGAATTGAATTCTTTTTATAAATAAACTTACATTTTTTAATTTTTTTAGAAATTCTGAGAATTTTTTTATCCAAATAGATGTTATATTTTTCTTCTTTCTTCATATACACTATGCACTATTTTCATTATTTAATCATGATTATGGATTTGTGTATCTTTTGTTTACATAAATTACAAAGTCTTTGAGTAATATATATTGCCATTGATAAAAACGAATGTTTCTGAAAAAAATAAAGAAAATTTCTTGTGTTTAATAGAAATTATTTATTGAGTATAATATATTCTCAAGTATGTTAGATTATGAATAAGTGAAAACATTTTTTCCTTTAATAATATTTAAACAAAATACATTTCATCACAAACTAAAGCGGAATAACTGAGTAAATAAATATAACTAGTCAAATTAAGGGCATTAAAGAAATTGGGGAAATTAACATATACTACTTCTATTGGATAAAAAAAATTCAATTATTTTATACATGTAGTTTGGACACTGATAAACTAACAGTAAATATGTAGCTATTAACTAAAACCATATATTATTTCTACTAATCAATCAAAACTTTTATACCATCCAGCAAAAAGTACTTTTAAACTGTTACTTTTTCTCTCTCTCTAAAGTATAACACTTCTAAAATGTAGCAACAGAGTTTAGAACAAATTACACTTTTCTATGCAAATATTACGTATATATACTTCGCTTTTATGTTAAAACAATAGACTGTAAATAGCACTTTACTATATTTTTAAGTTTTTGGCTATAAATAGTTCACTTTAATTTTAAAAAAAGTTATAATTGATGTAATTTTTCAGTTACTTTAATGTGTTCTAATAATCTATGCAAAAATTGTAACATCCCTAGATTTTCTCACATCTAAAAACTAAAATCTGTATAAAATATTAAGAAGAAAATATAAACATAATACAAATATGTCCACCACTCTTTCTTAAAATGTTGCAAAACATATTTCTCTTCATAAAACTTTAATATCTACGTAAAATTAAAACAAATATTCAAATTTCAACTAAAATAATTTCATCATCCAGCTTCCCACTGAGGAGGAGCTCAATCACCTGTAACATCATCTGCTTCCCGTGTAAATACACGATCATCACAGAGAAGAAACAACACAAACAAATAACAGGTAATCTAGCCATATCAAACAAAATTCTATAAAATTTCACTTTGAAATTAATAAAACGTAAATCATCAAGCTTCATACAAATTCTCAAATCATCAAGTGTCTATTAAAATTTAATATTCCTCTTTCACATGTCAGACTTCCACTGACTCATCTCACATAGACACTTGACTCTACTTCTGGAAGACTCGTGCGTTGACTTAGACTCAGAGATCGGCACCTGTCATACTATATCACTGTGAAATCCACACAACTATGCGCATATATAATCTCAATATCATCTCTCTCCTAGTATGACAGGGTT
>Ga0123342_1008903_pt1 | contig 12334 bp, 5 predicted proteins | sample Turbeawhitnodule_FD_89960 | JGI IMG/M metagenome (GOLD analysis project Ga0123342, IMG submission 89960) | Root nodule microbial communities of legume samples collected from Mexico - Turtle bean Mexico white nodule | ecosystem: Host-associated > Plants > Roots > Nodule | place: Mexico: Nepantla... | reverse complement strand
AAATTATCTAAATAAAATAACTTAAGTAACAAAATTAATTTAAATTAATAAAATGAAAAATAATAAAATTATACTTACATTTAAAATTATATTTAATTATTTCTTTGAATTTTACATTTTTTTATTTATAAATGAAACTTAAAATTATTTTAATTAACTAAAATATGCACAAAATTAATAATTATTTATTTTTTTTTATATTTAAATTTACACTATTCAAAATAATTTAAAATACTCTTATAACCATCACATCATTCAGGTATCTCAATAAATTTTCTTACACACCCACTCTAATATACCCTAATCCAAACACATTAACTTTTTTCACACTTTCTTCTCACACTCTCATTTTCCCACACTCTCAATCTTCCAAAACTCAATCCAAACAAAAGCATTATTCTGAGCTTCTTTCTTTATACTATCTTAATATTATTACTCAGACAACTCACATGAGAAATGAGAACAATTTTGTTTAACGCATAAGGAAGCATTAAATTAATAACCTAATTTTTGGCTTAGGGCTATAAATATGATCCAATGTTAGCTTCCAAATCCATCTCAAAGCATAAAAATGGCAGCATCCAAATTCTTCTTCTTCACACTGCTACTTCTGATATCCACAACAATGCTTTACGAAGCTAATGGTCAATACAATGTTCCAACAACTTTGACTTTCTACCTTCAAGACATAGGAAAAGGGCCCGGTGCAACCGTTTCTCCAATCACGGGTCTCACCGGAAGGGATTGGACCTACGACCAATTCGGAACTATAATTGCAGTCGACGACCCTGTCATGATGGGCCCAGGCTCACTCTCTACTCAAGTGGGGCGGGCCCAAGGGCTGCTGGTAGTGTCAGCCCAGGATGGCGCTAACGTGAACGCGATTCTTTCAATTGTGTTCACGAATTCAGAGTACAGTGGAAGCACGTTAGAGATCCAAGGCGTAAGTCGGCAACACGAGAATTATAAAGAGCTTTCGGTGGTGTCTGGAACTGGGAGGTTTCGGTTTGTGAGGGGCTATGCTACACTTGAGACTGTGCTCTATGATCCTTCAACGGCCCATTCTGTCATTCGTTTCACTGTAACTTTGAAAGCCTTTTGAGAAGATTTGTAAATTTACTAATAATAATAATTAAGGAGATTTTTTTAATCTACACAAATTATTTTTTATTTTATTCTTAACAATAAGTTATAATACAAAATTCACAATAAAAAATAAAATAAAATCAAATCAAAGATAGTAAAAAGAAAAAGATAATATGTATTTCTATTTTTTCAAGAAAAATAAAAAATATCCTAGTAATTTCTAGTATATTATGCTATTGAAAGATGTGTCATGCTATTAAAATGTGTATGCACTTGTTTATTTTTAAAATGTGTATTTTTTTTCAATTTTTTTTTTAATTTTTTTTTTTTTGCAAAATATAATTAAACATAAAACATAAATGTGTAACTCTCCAACTTTAAACTACCTATCATATTGTGAACCTAAGAGAGTCTAAACATAACATAGAGTCATATTGTCTTCAAGATAATCTTTATCTGCTCTTGCTCGAAATAAACATTTATATACTTACAAAATAAACATGACACACAATGATATCGAAATAAATTTTCATAATGAGAGAGCATATAGAAATATATATATAAAAAAAAACATTTCAATCAACAAATAATTATTTAATATTCTTCAAATACCAACTTAAAACAATCCTATAGAATTCATAATTTATAATTTAATATACGTTTATTATAATTAATTATGTCAAATAGAAAGTGAGACATAATGAATTAGGACTAAAATTTGGATGCAAGCACAACGTATTGATTGCCTGAAAAAGGAATTATGATTGTTTTCCTTTTTCAAATCAATTATACTTTCTTTCATCGATAAAACTATTTTTCACTTTAATTCTTCTTCTTCTTCTTTCCTCTCCTCACATTCCATTATTCCATCTAAACAATGTTATCAAATTCTTATTTTCTTACCATTTCATTTTCTTTATCTTCCTGCCTTAATTAACTCTTACCAAACAATACTCAAAAATACATAAAGATATATAAATATTTTTATTGACAATTAAGAACATAAAGTATTTACATTGTTTGGACCATATACAAAATTCCTAAAGAAATATGAATATTATATGCAAAATGGTCTGTATGTATAGCTTTAAATGATACCAATATTATGAAGAATAAGTTATGGCTTATGTTGAGAAGAAAACGTCAAAAATTGTACCTGCTGCATCCTCTCAAGTTTCATAACATATTCTCTCACTACAATGGTAGTGACACAAACATCAGTGTCATACTTTTTAACTAAGAGGTTAGGATGGTAAAAAAAATTTATTGATTAAATTGAAAAATGTTACTTTTTACAACTCTATATTAAAATATATTAATTTATAATTGTGATTTGATTAATATAATTTTAAAATTATTTCATTTCAATAAAAAAAATTCCAGTTATAATTTTGTGTAAGATTATCAACATATTAACATTCAAATTAAATAATAAGTAGAAAATAATAATATTTTTACTTGATTTTGATAATGAAATGTTTGTTCCAAATTATCAAAAGAAAAGAAAAGAAATGTTTGTTTTCTAACGGTTTGTTTTAGCTTTGAAGACTAGTGATCACCATAAATGCGAGAAGTAAAACTAATACACGAATAATCAACTAAAGTATTTTGTGATTAATTAAAATATTTCCTAAGTTATGAAATATCTTACTATACTTAATTCACTTGGAAAAGAAAATGTGTTTTAGTAGTAATTACATTCTTAAATATTGAAATCTATTAAAAAAATAGTCACATAATTTTGAAAAGTTTCATGGTGATTAAGACACCCTATAAATACATCACTCTCTTTTAAAAAACCACATCAAAAGAATCTTGTCACAAAGGTTGGAATGGATGACAACGAGAAACAACATCCACAACCCCATGTAGAGTTAACAATATATATTTCAATCTCCAAAACTGAGTCAAATGGTATCCAATTCCAATCTATTTCCTCTATTCTGACACAATTCCATGCAGGGTACTTTAGGATTGGTTTTTCTCTCACAAGCCAAGCTTTTCTATTGAAGATCCTCATTGAGCCAATCCAAGATGCTCTTGCTCTCAGACGTTTATTTTCATCTATAGCCTCTTCTGTCCATACTCTTGCATGGTTCATGGCTTTGTTCACACTAGCCACACTTTCTTTTCTTTACATTCTAAAATGGCTTTTACACTTTAAAGTGAATTTATACTTTCTAACATCCTTTATCATATAAACTACATTAGATTCAAATCAAAACGTGTTTTCAAAACAAAAATAATGTCATTTGTTAAGTACCTCTTCTTCAAAAGTAATGTCTCTTCAGTCACTACATTGTCTTCCACTTTTATGTAATCGATATAGTTCTGAATATAGAAGTTGTTTATACATAAAATTAAAATTAACATGTAACAGAAGAAATAAATCGAACCTAATAATTGAAAATAGAAGTAATATATGTTTAGTAGAAAAAGTGGAATTTGATTAATCCAAAAGAATGCCTCAAAAGAGCTTCACTTTGGCAAATTGGTTACTTATGACTACATTTTTCTATTTCACTAGCTGAAAGGAAGGCATTTAAGTCATCTACATAATTTTCGATCAGGGTGCACTAAATCCTAAAACTACTATAAAAAAAAGACTTTGTTACACAACTAGTTTACAAAAAAAAAAAAAAATGGTGGAATGAAGTTAGAAAATTATCCATCACAATCTATGGATATGACATTCGTTTTAGTACTTATGCATTCCTTTGTAACTCTCGTTCTGTTTCAACTCTAGTAAGAATTTCAATTATATCTACATAAAACAATATTGAATGTGATCATTGTAATCCTATAGTGAACATGTATTAAAAAGAAGTATATAATTGAATTAACCAACTAAATAGGTAGTGTCAAAGCCAGGCGCAAAAATCACTAAAATAGGTGTGTACAGTGAGGTAGTTTGTGATACCAGTTCATTATCCATTAAAGATACCTTTGTTCCATATTGAAAGTTTATTTTATAAGAATGTGTTGTTGTTATGTAAGAACCTCCATTTGATGCAACATTAAACAATTGAATGAAATACACACAACCATCAGATATCTGACTTTGAAATTTGTATATAAGCGTCCTTCTAACTGATGCAAGGATTTGGACTCCCTTAAAAAATGCAAAACCAAAGTATGTTTAAATGTAGCACATATAAAATTATGTAAGTCAAAATTGAGACTTTTATGAAAAAATTACTTATTGGTCTCGTAGCATTATCTCCATTGAAAACAATATTTTTTTGCTTCGTGAAGTCTTGCATACACCATAGTCGTACCACTCTGACAACAACATTCCAGATCTCCTTTGTTGAGTTCACATCATTTAAGCCATAGAACATTTTATCCAATTTCACTATAAACATATTGTATACCAAGAAATAGAGTAAACAATTTCATTGAGAAAACACAATGACAGAATAAAAACTTAATGTCTTTACAATGACGAAGTTGATATAAATAGTGGAATGCCACAAAAACGATGCTACATTTTGATTAATAGATTCACACGAAAAATTTAAATTTGCATTACGTGCCAAAGTTGCTGCCTAGTTAATTTAGTTTCTGTGCATATTATTCAAATTACCTTTTCTAAATTATTACACTAATTGAGCAAATATGGGATTACACAGAGCAGTTGTATAGCAGAGCTTCAGAATCCAGTTCTTGTAATGCTTTTCATATTCAACATTTCATGTGTCAGCCCAATTTTAACACCGTTCGGGCAAGCCCAAGGCACAACTTTTTCTCTAGGTCACAAAACTTCATTGTATTGGCAACTTTGGCATTTGGTTGACTTTTTCAAAATGATTTTTGTCCAACACATTTGGTTGCCTACAATAGTTGTGCTATGTAGAAAAGGAAATTTGTACAAAGTTCTTAGAGTGTTGGTATGAGTTTCGCAACTTTATACACTATTGCAACAAACATTCTTTAGTTTGTATTGCATTATTGTTTTTTTTTGTTGGGTATAAAGTTGTTTTATTTTGTAGATTACACACAATGCTATGTTTCTCCAGTATTTGTTTATTGCATTTGTCCTTAGTCCATCACTCAACATTGTGCATTCTTTCACGTGTAATGTGAGTGCACAAATTACCTTTTCATTTTTTTATTACTATGTTCAATGTCTTCTTAACCTGATGTGTGATCTTTTTATTCTCATTCTGATTATACAGAGTTGTTAATACAATGCATTATAAAATAGAGAAAAACAATGACAAAATATAACTCCGTGAATTAACAATAATCAACTTCATATAAATAATGTGATGCCACAAACTTATAACTACTACTTAATCCATTCATAAAAGATATCAATTCTTTCTCCATTGGCACTTATATTTAAATTTTGTTCTGTGTAGATTCTGAAAATAAATTTATCTGAATTTTCACACTAATTTTGCAAAACTTCTATTGCACATTTTTGTATAGTTGAGTTTAACAATGCATGTTCACAGATGCTTTTCAAATTCAAGTATCCATGTCTCAGACCAATTTGAACACAGTTCGGGCAAGGCTCACACATGTATCACAGTCTATTGTTTTTCTCTAAGTCATAGTACTTCATTATATTGACATCTTTGTCACTTGGTTCCCTACAACAACTGTGATATATAGCAAAGAAAATTTACAAATATTTCTTTACAATTTTTGTATGCTTATCTAAAGTTTATACACTTTTTTAACAAATATTGGAATTTTGTATTGCTTTTTTTTTTTTGTTTCCCATTGTTCTGAAGATTATGTCATGTTTATTATTACTTTTTTTTTGTTTAAGTATCAAATTGTTTTATTTTGCAGATTACATACCCTTTAAACTTTTTATTCCTATGTTGAAAGTAATGAATGTATATTACTTTGTGTTTGACACCTTCATCATTCACAATGCAATATTCAATGCAATAGAATATTTTCGTCTTGCAATCTAACTGCTATAACAAGTACCATAATATTGTCATATACTGTTTATTTTTCATTTATCTATAAACACTTTGATTTATACTTATGTTGGATATATGAGTAACTATTAAATGTGACGACAGATTATACAGTGCAATATTAAATCCATTACGAATGATGATGAAGTTGAATTTAAATCATAATTATTTGTATACATTCATTTTCTTATGACACTACTTATTCTGGATCTATGATCAACTATTTAATGTTATTACCGATTATATATTATTCACATAATATTATCATTCTAAATGTTGTTTTTATGTTGTTTTTACTTCTTTCATCAAAGTATACAAAATGTGTCTTTACATAATCAAAGAAATCTTTGATCCTTGTATCAATCATACAAATGAAAGTTCTTTGATCTCACTGCTATAAGAACCACCATTTGAATCTCATACGCTATTTAACGTTCATTCTTCTATACACAGTTTGATTTAAACTTATGTTGGATATATGATTAATTATTTAATGTGACTCATGATTATATAGTATTCAAATATATCATCATTCATAGTGCAATATTCAATGTAATAGAAAAAAGTTTCCAAACAATGACAGAATATTCATATTATTTACCATTCTCAATCTGTTTACATCAAGCTTCAAAAAACAGAGGAAATGACCTTGAACATAATCTAAACAGTTTACATCAAAAGTTGATTTTACATTAATACAAATTTCTTTCATTAGAGTATACAAAATGTATCTTTACACAATCAAAGAATTCTTTGATCCTTGTATCAATCCTATAAATGAAAGTTCTTTGATCCTACAAATTTTTTTGATCCTTATATTTACATAATAAGCAGCAGTGTGTTCTTCAAACTCAACCTACACATAACAAAAAATTTAATGTTAGCATAATTTGAAAAACATAGAATGGTTGCTTGTGAAGAATCTCTAACACACTGCAAAAGAAAACTATGAAATGTAGTGCATAATGCATGTCACAGAAGATATGATGTACAAAAAAAAAAAACAATGCACATAAACATTCATTTTTATTAGATAAAACAGACAACAAACTTCGGTAAAAAATCACAATCAGGTTAACAATGGCATGAGCAACAGCAGAATAATGGATTGTGAATGCAATATCAAATGAGGTATGAAGAGCAAATATATGTAGTGTAAAAAAGGTGCTAGACTCATCCGAAAATGCAATTCAAATTAAAAAAAAAAATTATCTTTTAGGTTTCTTTGTGATTCTTCTGCACCATGTTCTCGAAAAGCAATGACCCCAAATACACCCAAAACAAAACCCTAATTGCTCCAATTTGTCCTCATTTTTTTTGGGCCAACTGAAGATTTTAGGCCTCTTTTGTTGCAATAGACCTCAAGAAGTTACTCATTGGGCCACGTGTCAAAAGTTTTTGTTTTAGTAATTTTTTTAAATTGTGGAAGTGACAAGTGTAAAACTTTATGTTTGTGCTCCCTTCAAATGTATTAAGTATAGATGGTGGGGTCAATAATGAGGTGTGATTAAAGTATTAAAAAAATTCTACTGCATCATGTTTCGAAAAATGGTCTTGCATTTATATTAAATAATATTTTTAAAAAAGTCATAGAATTTAACCATATACATTACAATTAGAATATATTTCCAGAAGTTGTATAATAACTTGTACAATAGAAATATTGAATGAAATAAAATAAGATTTTTCATAAAAAAGAAATTATAAGTATATAAAAGTTATAATAAAATTTGGTCATTTGTAAGAAAAGTTTCTTTTATAAGAGTAAATTAATATTAGGTTATGAGTTGTTACAGGGCTTTATTGCTCTATTGGGCTTGGCCCATTATGTAGTCCTTTACTATTTTGTTTATGCTTTTCTATATACATACCTCCACCACCATAACTAAGACACGTGTATGAACTATTGCAGATTAGATTCAATTTCAAATTTCATTTTCTCTTTCATTCTATCTTCTTCTTTGTTCTTCGTGAATAGGGTTCGCCTTTACCCATCTCTAAGTACACATTGATTCCTACTGCTAATCTTATGTTCCATAAAATCCAATATGATATAAGAGCTCTTCAAATGAAGAGCTCTGATGCGCTACCCTGATTCCTTCGATTCCCCTTTTTCATTATCTTACCTTTTCTTTACTTTTCTTTTTTTTGTTCTTGAGGGGGCCTTGATTTTCTTCTTTCTTGTGTAGGATCAATGGCAGGCGAAGGGGTTATGTCGCTCACTCAATCGGAACAACCAACAAATAGTTTTTTTGTATCTGCATTCGAGTGAAAACCATGCAACTTCTCTAGTCTCTCCGGTTCTCGATTCCACCAACTACCATTCTTAGAGCTGCTCAATGATAACTGCTCTAAGCGCCAAGAACAAGGTTGAGTTCATTCTCGGTGATAACCCTCATCCGTCACAAGATAACCCTAATTTTCCTGCGTGGATACGCTGCAATAACATGGTGGTGTTCTAGTTAGTTCATTTTGTTTCTCTTCCCATTAGGTAGAGTATAATCTGGATGGATGTTGCTATTGATATTTGGAACGATTTGAAAACCCGTTACTCTCAAGGAGATTTATCCTGCATCTCTGATTTACAATTAGAAGTCGCATCTTTAAGTCAGGGTGATCTTTGTGTCACTGACTATTTTACCAAACTGCGTATAATTTGGGATGAGCTAGATAATTTTCGTCCTAATCCCCTTTGCACCTGTTCTGTTAAATGTTCTTGTTCTGTGCAAACTGTGATGACCCAAAGAAAATGTGAAGACCGTGCTATGCATTTTCTTAGGGGTTTGAATGATCAATACAGTAATATTCGTTCCCATGTTTTGCTTATGGATCCCATACCTCCTTTCCCTAAAATTTTCTCTTTAGCTGTCCAACAAGAACGTCAACTTTCCACTATTCTGCCTCTACCTTCTCCTCATAGCACTAATGTTAGTCGCACTACTTCGTCAAATCCTCTTTTGTGTGATTTTTGTGGAAAACTCGGCCATAGTGAGACTGTTTGCTTTAGGAAAGTTAGATTTCCTACTACTGATGTTAGAAATACTAGAGTCTATTCTGGTGGAAAATTTTGTACCTATTGCAATAAAGTTGGTCACACCATTGATACCTTCTACAAGAAACACGGCTTTTCTCCTAGATATAAAGTTCAGAATTTCACTCGTCACACACAGATTCATAATCTGATTACTACTGATGATCTCTTTATTGATAACATTTCAAAAGAACAGGATGTGAAAGATTTCCAGCTAACCTCTCAACAATGTCAATTCTTAAATGACCTCCTGCGCCATAATATTACTGCCGCCACTACTGCTCAAGCACAAGTAAATCAACTTGGCACCTTTTCGGTTGATACCAACAATCCCAACAATCAGTCTCCAGTAGGTAATACATTGTCTTTTACACCTACTATTCATAATTTCTGGATAATTGATTCTGGTGCCACTGATCATGTATTCACTAATCTTTCTGTTTTTACACATTACACCAAAATTTCTCCTGTTTTAATTAATCTTCTTAATGGTCACACTGTTTTTCACACTACTCTGGATTAGCAAAATTTTCTGATAAATTTTATCTTCTTGATGTGTTATATGTACCACATTTTAAATTGAACCTTATCTCAACATCTAAACTTTCTTTACAGCTTAAATGTACCTTAACTTTCAATTCTACTCACTGTATAATATAGGACAATTTGTCACACGAGAAGATTGGTATAGTTAAGGCTACTGCCGGGTTGTACCTTTTTAATGCTCTTTATGTTCCCTCACACACAACACCACAGATTCACTTTCCTTCTATAATTAGCAATATTAAGGATAAACATCTATGGCATTATAGAATGGGTCATCCTTTTCATGAAAGATTAACTATCTTGAGTGCTCAATATCCTTTTATTAGTGTTCATAAACTTGATTTGTGTGATACTTGTAATAGAGCCAAACAAAAGAAACTACCTTTCTCTTTAAGCAATACTACTACTGCAACTATCTTTGATATTGTACATTTTTTATATATGGGGTCCTTGCTCTATTACTTTTATGCAAGGTTTTAAATACTTCTTGACTGTTGTTGATGATTATTCACGCTATACTTGGGTTATCATGCTTCGTAACCATATCATAAACTTTACTCTTTATGTGGAAACTCAATTTCATACGAAAATTAAAACAATACGTATTGATAATGGACTTGAATTTAGTATGCATGCTTTCTTTGCCTCTATAGGGCTTGGTCCATTATGTAATCCTTTATTGCTCTATTGGGCTTGGCCCATTATGTAATCCTTTACTATTTTTTTTTTTGCTTTTCTATATATGTACCTTTACCACCATAACTAAGACACGTGTTTGAACTATTGCAGATTAGATTCAATTTCAGATTTTCTTTTCTCTTTCATTCTATCTTCTTCTCTATTATTCGTGAATAGGGTTTGCCTTTACCCATCTCTATGCACACACTGATTCCTACCGCTACTCTTATGTTCCATAAAATCCAATATAAGTAATTATATTTATTTGTTATATTGATGTGCAATGTAAAATATCGTGAAAAAAAATGTCTAAAAAAAACAATTATATGAAGTCAATCACAAGACACTAGAAGAAAAAGACGAATTAGTTGTCACGTATTAGCATGAGTTCATGGTTGGACACAAATAAAGTGGGTCAAGTCAAAATAAGCGGACAAAACAAATTAGCGTGGACCAAACTCACTCTACTTAGACATTAGATAAAAAAAATAGTTTACGTCGACTTATGAGACGCTAAAAAATATAATTTTAAAAATAATTAGATAAGTTAATGTGGACTAAGTCGACACTGCATGTTTTTTTATTCATATGTTATATACGTCTACTTATCTGTCACATAAATGTTTAATTTTTTATATTATATGTATTTAAATATTATAATTAATTTAATTATAATTAATTAAATTAATTAAAAGAAGTACTATTGTTTTTTATTAATTTTATAATATAATTAATAAGAATTTTAATAATTAAATTAATAAAAATAAAAATAAGAAAAGCTTAAGAAAGAAATGGTAAGAGACATAATAATAATTTAATTAAAAACATAAGATATAAAATAGTACTTAAAATAAATAAAAATTAATGAAAAAAGAAAATTTAAGAAAATTTGTAATATATTAAATATAAAATAAACATGTTTTTTAAGCATAAAATATAAATAAGTATTTATAAGTTTTAAATTTTTATATCAAATACTATACAAATTTTAGAGAAGTTAATTTGATATTTAATGTTTAATGTACTATTGAACTTGAAGTTAAAAAAAAAAAAAAACTCTATTATTTGAAAACAAATATAAGAAATTTTTGTTTTTGTGATGTTGTTTAATTTTAAGGTTCTAAATAAAAAGAATTTGAATAGTGAAACTATAAATTGACAATTTAAATTGTGTTGTTCTTATAAATTGTTAAAATATGGAATTTTTTAAAAAATTTGTTATAATTGTAAGTTTTATATTTAATTGTAAAGTATTTGAATATTTATGGAGGCGTTGAACCATTGTGACATTTACATACGATTTTTAGATAGGTATTTATTGATTCACTACTATAAAATCATTAAATAGAAATCAATTTTGTAGACAAAAAATTATTAGCTTTTATATTAACTAAATTAGATACTATTTTAAAGACTAAACAAAATTATTGATATCTAAATTAAATTCTATTATTGATAAATAGTTTCTAAATTGGTATCTAATTAGTTATTAAGTCCCAGCTACCAATTATTTATATTCTAAAGTTGGTATCTAATTAGATACTAATTTATAAATTATTTATCAATAATAGAAATTAATTTAGATTTATCAATAATAAAACTAATTTAAATACCAATAATTTTTTTAATTTCTAAAATAGTATATAATTTTGTTAATATATCAACTAATTATTTTTTTTTCTAAAATTGATTTTTATTTAATTATTTTCTTGTAAGAACTGAAGAATGATGATAAATCAATGTCTAGTATATATTTTAATACATATTTTATCATGGATTAAATTTTTTTTAAAATTAACAAAATCAGAAAGAAAATACTCATTAAATTAAAAATAACAAATCAAAAAATTTATTAAAGTCTTAAAAAGTGATTAAATATTTGTTTTGGTAATATTTTTAAGATGTACTTTAATCAAAATTTAGATTTAGTACTGTGGTTTTAAAACAAATTAATTTAATCTTATGCTTTTTAAAAAATATTTAAATTGGTCCATTCTTTTAAGTTTTCATCAACAGTTATCTAAATTGGCACTTACACTTATGGTATTGGTTT
>Ga0123342_1008902_pt1 | contig 12334 bp, 5 predicted proteins | sample Turbeawhitnodule_FD_89960 | JGI IMG/M metagenome (GOLD analysis project Ga0123342, IMG submission 89960) | Root nodule microbial communities of legume samples collected from Mexico - Turtle bean Mexico white nodule | ecosystem: Host-associated > Plants > Roots > Nodule | place: Mexico: Nepantla... | reverse complement strand
GCTCATGTCCCCAAGGCAGCAAGATCGAAGTTGGATGATAAGGCAGTGAAGACCATTTTCATTGGATATAAGCATGGGGGATACAAATTGTACAATCCAATGACAAAGAAGGTGATTGTTAGTTGTGATGTTACATTTGCGGAAGATGAGGATTGACAATGGAATGCAGCAACTGAAATGGATTCAAAAAAACGATATATTTATGTTTTGAATGATATGGAAGATGGAGTCACTCTTGAAGCACCTGTAGTTCAATCTGAAGCACCTGCAGCTCAACCTGAAGCTGTAATTCAACCTGAAGTTGCAACTCCAATTGCAACTATGATGGAGCGACCAAGAAGGCAGCAACGACAACCTGTACACCTTCAAGATTGCAAAGTAAATCTTGATGATGAAGTTGATGACAATGGAGATTTAGTTCACTGTGCTTTTCTTGCAGAATCAGAACCTGTGAGACTTGCATATGTCATTCAACACCCCAAATAGCAAAAGGCTATGAATGAAAAATTGTTGGCGATTGAGAAAAACAATATCATGACTCAGATTGGTTTTAATCTAAATATTCCAATTAAGATGTATCTTGACAATGTCTCTGCAATTAATCTTGCAGAGAATCCAATTTTTCATCAAAGAAGTAAATACATTGATATTCGATATCACTTCCTGCGAGACCAAGTTGGGAAGAACATGATCAAATTGGAATATTGCAGATTAGAATCAGATTGCAGATGATATTGCCATTGAAGATCAATGCTTTCATCATCAAGTTAAGAGATCTGTTGGGACAGGAACTTCCAAATCAGAATTAAGGGAGGATGTATGTTATTAATTCTGATTTTATTATTATTAATTCTGATTTTATTACCTTAAACTATTTTACCGTTATTATTGCATTAATGGTCAGTTTACAGGCCTCTTAGTATTCCTATTTTATAGCTTCCAGTTATTGTAATTTTATTATATATATATATATATTATTAAAGTAAATCAAGATGAATAAGATCAGCTTAACAGTTTTGCAATCTTGTGCAATTACCTTCAATCAGTTTCTATAACATTTTGCCTTCTCTTATTTCCTTCAATTAGTTCCTACATGAATTTCACCTGTAAACCCATTGTTTGAGTTAGTTAAATCATTGTTAAATCATTGTATTCTGGGAGAAGTTGAAGAGACTGGACTACCTTCATCTAATGACACCTTCACTTGGACAGGAAATTGGTACCACAATCTACAAATTTGAAAAAATATATATTTTAGCACATTCTAAACTATAATTTATATTTTTTTTTATTTCTACTCATTATATTGGAGAGATTTTGATATCATATTGATTTTATTTTTTTTTAATTGTGTGGTGTAAATGAGTATTCTTACTTATAATGTAGGACATATATAATAATATGAACAAAACCAATATTTAATAATGGAAATTTTTTATAAGATATTTCCCCATCAAATCATATCTTGTCTCTTTATTTATTTAATGTAGTATTCAAATCATGTCTCTAACACAATCAAATCATATCTTTAATATAGATAAACACAAACAAACCATTTGTACATAATATAATTTCTCCCAATTGTCAGACAATCTAGATTGTGAGTGTTATTTTTCTCAAGCATAGCTGAACTACAAAAGAAAATGCACATACTATGATTCCTTCTAAGAATCTTTCTATGGAAGTTACAAAATAAAGTGCATCATCCATAATTGAACTTCCATTAATTTAAGGAACAAAAATTCACGAACTTGCTCTTTTTAAAATACAGAAAACATATAATACCGTGGTTACCTATAAGTTGTCCATTGACAAATACTTGCAGGATATTACAAACACCATCTATTGTAAGTTTTGGACGAACATCATTTCCGTCCCAAAACAAGATGTCACTGTTTGAAATGAATATTCTGCATTATATACACAAATTTATTTATGAAAATACAATTAGAAAACCATTGAATCAATATTAATAAACACTTTCCATTTTTTTTATTGCAGCATTATGAAATTCAAATCATGTTTTAATCTATCCAATTCCTTTGGCAGATATACAAAGGAAAAATTGTATATAGAAGATATCTTCTCTATAATCTTTCATGTTTCTTTTGTTAGAAATAAAATCATTCTTAAGCCATGACCTAACTTCAACTTTTAGCAAATTTAGTCATTGACATTGTAACATTCTATGACCAAGTAGTTTGTCACTTCTGTAATAAAATAGTTAACCATTGCACAAAATGAAAACATGAATTTTGCAAAAATTAACCCAAAACCTTCTCCTACCTTTGAAACTCCTTCAATGGTCTCCTTCCATTCACACACAAGAAACCCCTTCAATGGTCTCATTTTGTTTGCACAAAACAAGACAATGATCTCCTTCCGTTCTTCAATGCTCTTCTTTCATTCGCACAAGCAGAAGAAACTCTTATGGTTTTTTTCCGTTCGCACGTAGAAAGGAAACCTGCAAATCATTTTCCATATGTTTCTGTTTCAAATAAAAAATCAATTTTTTTACTTAATTTCTGATTTTTCCAACAAATGACAAAAATACCTTTAACGACATCATCAAACTCTGCCACCTAATTGGTTGGAAATCCATTTGAATTGTCTACTTATCATTTTCCAAAAATAATTACTGTGCCACGTGGTACCACGTCAGCAGTTTGTGAAGTGAGAGAAAATGAGGTGTCAACATAAGAAGGTTCCGTGGAAGTTTTGGAAGTTGGCAGCATCCACATCTGACCTTTGACCCAAACCCAAACCAAAATCATTGTGGGATCGAAATTTGGGGGCAGACGCTGCAGAGAAGCAATTCAATCGATGGAACTTCTGACCTTTGCATTGGGAGGAGTTGGGTTCATTCTGATCGGAGCACACGAAGCCCTTCTTCACGTTTCCCCATCCAAACAATTCCCAATCTCTTCCTCTTCCTCCTCTCCGCCCAATTCCCCAACCAACAAACTCTTATTTCCGATCTCTCTCGCAATCCTCTCCTCATTTTTCATCCTCAACTCTGCACTGTCACTTCTCGACGCACACAACTCAAACGACGCTGTCGGCACCGCGCTTCAGCTGCAGCTCCTCCCCATCGCCTTCCTCTTCCTCTTCTACTCCCTTCTCCTTCTCTTCTCTCTCCCTTCGCCGTTGCTCGGCCTCGTTAGTTTCTTCGCTTTCGCTCAAGAGTTTCTCCTCTTCTACCTTCAGCGTAAGGACCCCACCGGCGTCGAGAACCGTTACTACGACCTCTTGCTTCTTCCCATCGCAATCTGCCTTCTCTGCACGCTTCTCCATGTGGGATCTCCGCTCTCCAGTGTTCCCAAACTGGGCCGCGGTGTGGGCCTCATTCTACACGGAACGTGGCTTCTTCAAATGGGCCTCTCCCTCTTCTCGGGCTGGGTCGCCCAGGGCTGCTCTCTTCACCGAGTAAGCAGGGGGAACTACACGCTGAGGTGCAAGGGCCACCCGGAGTATCATAGGGCCAGGGCCATAGCCACGCTTCAGTTTAATTGCCACCTCGCGCTCATGGTGGTGGTTGTTGTTGGCCTTTTCTCCGTTATTTCCGCCAGAAGTGGAGGACGAACCCACCTTGACTCTCTTTCCACGCGGTACGCGCCGCTCGGTAATGAATTGCAGAATTTGCAGGACTCGCCAAACTTCACTTTGGACTCTGATGAGGACGATGATGATTGCACACAAAAGACTGACAATCTGGGTAGCAAGAAAGGAGTTGCTGTGGAACATTCTGTCAATGGTAATGGGGTAATAGCTCTCACTCCTCAGTGAATCTTGTTAGATGAGTGTTAGGAACATGCTCTCTTCTGAAAGTTGTTATACATTAAAAACTATAAAGCCAGGATAAAGATAAATATTATTTAATATGACATGTGACATAGAAATTTTGCATTTTGAATAAATTCCATCCAACCCAGAGAGTATGTATTGAAAAGAGTATGGATGTGAGTGTCTATTTCTTCTTATAGTGTTGTGTTCTCTTGTTTTCTATGTCAGGAGAACAAAACTTTGTGTAAAGGGGTTGGTTGGTTTTGTATTGATTTGCTGCTGTTTTACATTTCGTTTGTTTGGGTAATTACAACGAGCCCTTGATTAATTACTTCAGATTGAATTATGCAATTCTGTGTAGCTGTGATGCAAATTCTTTAGAGTCTGGATGTTCGCATTTTGATTTTAATTTGTTTGGAAATTGATACTTGGTTGTCATCATTGTGAAACTTGTTTATTTATAATGTAGTACGTTCTTTGTATGTACTGGAGAGATTATAATGAAGTTCTATGAGGGAGACCCGCCATTTTCTGTTTGGTGTTTTCCGTGTTGTATATTTATATAGTAGCCATGGAATTTCTCTGCTGATTGTTGTTTTGAGTAGTTTGATTCATTGTAATTATCTTATGTACCCTTGTTATTTAAAAAATTGCAATGTTAATTAGTTGCATTAGAGAGTGGTAATTTTAAAGGGTGATTGAGCTTATTCACTTTGAAATTTACCTGCTGCGTGCTTCTAATGAGCATGGGAGCATTTGCCATTTCTATAGCAGCCAAGATTTCTGCCTCTGTTGCATTTCGTCCTTTTCATATGCAATATTAGCTCATTAAGTGTCATTGAAAACTCGGGCTCTGGACACCGGCCCACTGTTACCTTAACCACTTAGCTAGAAATTTTTGGATTTCAATTACATTAAGTGTAATGTGACACAGATCAGGATCATAAAATCTTCGCAATACTGAGATTATTATTGATTTTTCACTTCCAGTTCCAGTTTCTGCTATCTATTCAACTTTCTGATTTTCATCAGTGTAAACATATTATTTTTATCCTTCTGATGGAAATTTTGAAGTTAATCATTTGCTGGAGGATACTATTTGTGCATTGTTAAAACAAATTTCAAAGAAACAACCTTGCACGAGTTAAAGGTCAAGCAAAATATTTTAACATAAAGTCTGGTGGGGTACTTGAAACTCATGATGAACCCCATCATCTTCCCTGATGAATTAGAGGGGAGGTTGTTTGGATATAGAGAAAGATAGTAGAAAGTAATTTTCTTGTAGCAAATTTTCTGACTTATGAACACTCTAATGAGAACATATCAACAAAACTGTCATCCTGAGATCCAGACCCAGTCTCGTTATCATCAATAATGTTAGCAACAACAAATAAATCTTTTTTGACTTTCTGAACAACAACATAACAGATAAATCCTTATTTGTTGGGCCCGTGGAGGGCTATTCCTCCTGGAAAAGGGTTTCATGAGTTTGCTTTTGCTTCCTTTAAGGATATGAAGAGAGCCTTTGCGGGTGGTCTTGGAATCTCAATCCGGGATTTTTGAGAGTTTTTGCTTGGTTTAGAGATTTCGCCCCTGCTTCCTTGAAGCTTACCAAAATCCAATATTGGGTTAGGATTCATGGTCTCCCTTTGGAATATTGGCGACCAAAAGTTATTTTTTTTATAATGCTAGAGGGGTTGATACCCTACTGACTCTTGATGATTACATAATGAATAAATCTAAAGCATTTTTTTCTAGGGTCCTAGTTTATATTTATATGTTATCAAACTTGTCAAATCAAATTTTGGTGAAAAGGTCTAACTTTGCTTTCATTTCAATATTGAATGAGAAGTTGCCTCCATTTTGCTTCTCATACAAAATAGTTGGTCATGATTTATCTAATATAGGTAAAACTGTTTTGCCTAAACATGTGGTTGTTAATATAAGTTTGTTGTTGCTCAGTCCAAGGAAGCTAACATCTCTAATAGCCATTAGGAAGAAATTTCTCAAAAGAGAGAAATGGGGGACAAGCCAATTTTACAATTTGATGATAATATTCTAAATTTTGATGTATTTGTTAAGGATATTGTTGTAGCTCTTGTTGATGTTGTTGTTTAGAAAGTCGATAAGGATTTATCTGTTGTTGCTAACCCTATTGATGATATAGGGATTGTGTCCAGATCTCAGGATGATATTTTTCTTGATATGTCTTCGTTGGAGATGTTCATGAGTCGAAAGATTTGCTACAAGAAAATGACCCCTTGCCTATTATTGACAAAAGAGTTCCAAAATGTCTTTTATAATTTGACCTTACAAAATTGTTTTAATCCCTTTTAGGTTTTGAGAGTGGAAAGTGTAGTGGTAGGGACCAATTGCACTACCTTGACTTTGGACAAAAATATTGCATCTCATGGTCTAACCGATGTTGCTCGAGTGCCTAATGTTGTCGCTTAGAAGTCTACTATTTTGACTATTGTGCCTGATGTTGTTTTGTTTATAAAAGAATGTAAAATTGTTGCTAAGTATTTGAATGGTGAGGTTAATATGAGACAATCTCTATAATTGAGATAATGTTGTTAAAACTAATAGAAGGCTTGGACATCCTAAAATGGGTCTTAAGATGACTCTTAATAAGAAATGAGAGTGTTTGCTTTTCTGAGATCTTCATAGTTGTTCTTTTGGTTCTTTTGTTTGCTTCATAGTTTTTCTTTGGGATTCTTACTTGAAAGGTATTAAAAATCTATGTTCTGATTCATCTAGATTTGTAGTTTTTTTTATGTATGATTTTTTACCTAGTCTCTCATGTTTTTTTTAATAATAATTTTTTATGTAATGAGAGAATGCCTAGCATGAAATTTTATTGAAAAAAAATAAAAGAAAAATTTATGAAAGTTTGTGAGTTGTATGATGAGTAATCATTCATAAAAAAAAGATTAATTAATAAAATTGTAAGATTATAATGTTAAAATTAATTTAAAATATTATTCTTCATGTACTTAATGTACTTAGTTAAAAAAAAAATATATGAATTATCTGACATTGTAAATACATTAAAATTGTTGAAAATGTATTTGGATAAAATTAAAATAAAAATAATTATAAAACATTTAAGCAAAATTATAAATTTCAGAAAATGTAATTAAATAAACTGAAAGAATAAATTGAAAGATGTAAAAATTCAGATTGTGATTAATATTAAATATAAAACGCGATAAAATGGAATGATGGAAGAAAAGAATTCAATTATTAGATAACAAAATAATAACATAGCGTCTATGATACAAAATTAAAATTAAAACTACGAATCAAAACAACAGAAAGCCGAAAAGTTAAATTTGTAAAGGTTCGTATGCATAACCGATTCTCTTCGACTTTTTTCGTATAACAGAAATGCGTCTTTGTTATTAAGGTCAAATTATAAACAAACTTAAAAATCAAGATTCTTCCTTCCACACGAACAATACTTATGTGGAAACAAACACCCTGCCAGTGTTAACCCCAAAGTCATCTCTGGAACCCTTTCTTTGAATTACGATAAATATTACTACTATAGATGCAATAACATTGTTTTTTGCTTCACTTGAATTAGGGGCCTACGAGTTCAAAATATATCTACAAACACCAATAAATATCTTTGAATTATGACTTTTTTTCCTTGACTAGTATGGAAAAGAATAAATTTTCCGGAAGTGGACCTACAAGAAGATTAATTCTCACCCTTTTCATTTTTCTTGACGAAAACCATCATGAAATTTGGTTTATATTTCTTTTAATTCCAGTGCTGGAGCGGAGGAGATGAGGGTTGTTCAGTAACTGATCGGAATTCGGTCTTTAAATACTTAAATTGTCACTTATTGTTTTTTTTCAATTTTTCGCGGTGACCGGATTCTGGATTTCTAGGGTTTGTGATTTTTTTTTCTTTGTAGGGAGTGAGTAGGAAAGAAGAAGAAAAAAAAATATTTTTAAAACTTATTGTAGGTAAAATAAATGTTTTAAAAAATTCAATTAAGAACGGAGAGAATAAATTTTAAATATTTTTTTAGAGAAAAAATATTAAATTATGTAAGGTTGAATATAATTTGATTGTGTGGAGAATTAAAATATTTTTAAATTTATAAAATGAAAGGAAATATTAAACTTTTCTAGATGTTTATTGTTATTGTAAATTAAAATTTTGAAATTTTGATGTGTTGAAATTCAGGATAAAAGTCTCAGTTGTGATGCCTAATATTATAATTTTTTATTTAAAAAAAATAAATTTTGAAATGATTTTAAAAAATGCATTTGGAAATTTTAAATAAAAATATAGGTAGTGTAATTTTTAAATTTTTTAAAATAGAAAATATTTAAAAAAATCAGAAATAAAATTTGGGAGGGTTATTTTCAATTTGTACGAGAGAGGGAGGTAAATAAAAAATTATGTAAGGAGAAAAATCATTTGTTTTTCTTAAATTTATATGCAAATAAATTGTGATTATTAGTTGGTTTTAAATTAAATGTTTGAAGGGATAATAAAAATACGAATGAATAGAAATATTTTATAGGTATTTTGAATTAATTATAGTAAGAAAATAAATGATAAATTATTTTATTTTGTAGTTTTATAGTAAATTTGAACTGGGAAGAATAAATTATGATAAATTTTAACTATATTTTTATAATAAAATTGAAATTGGATGAAAAAATTACAATAAATTATAATAGATTATAATATTGGTATTTGAATTAATTTTGTATTTTTAGTTTGTTAAAAATATATTTAAATAAGAAATAGCAAAAACTAAATAAAATTGTTGGATTATTTTCTTAAAATAAAAAGTTATTTATTTATTGTTGATACGTATGTAATGATAAAAATAATAAATTTATCATTTGGTTTAATAAAAAAAAAGTGTATACATTATAATTTTAAAATGTGAAATTAAAAATTAATATTAAAATGAAAAGTGCTATAAATAAATAAAAAAGTTAGTTATAAATATATATAATAATAAGAGTATTAATAATAATAATAATAATAATAATAATAAAAAAGTATAATAAGAAAGATTATGTTATAATATTTGGTTGTAAATTTATATAAAAAAAACATAAAAGAGCAATGAAAAAACTAATTAAAATATATTTTTTATATTAGTTAAAGGTGGTTAAAAGATAATTCATAAAATTGATATAACATAAAAATGATAACTATTCAAAACATATTACTATTTTAATTTACTGCTAGGGCTAATGTTCAGTGAATACTTCGTAATCGATGAAATACTTCTCTTAATTACTGTGGAAAAATCAGGTTTAGGGTTACTTAAATTTTTTATGAAAGAAAATGCATGTGCTGATAAGTTGGCTAATTTAGGATTTATTCATATAGAACCATTTCATTGGTATAATAGACTTTCATCTAGTCTGTTCTTAGATTTTTTTATGAATAGATATAGTCGACTTATGTATCGTTTTTGTTACCATATGGGTTTTGGTCTACCCATATATTTTTTTTAATAACATTTTTTTTCATGTGATGGCAGATGAGTGTTGTTGCTTGAGGTATCAGCCTAACAGAGATGTCAAGTTGCATAGTGATGTCTAACATGAAACTTTTTATAAAAAAAACATTACTAATTTAGAAAAGTGTGGATCTTGTTTTGTTGAGATGGTTGATGTAGGTACTTTTCTATAAATTCTAAATCAATTATTGAGGTGTTGTATTGTGTAAATTTTGATTTGGACTAATAGTTCAATTTTTGTAGTTGAATGTTCACGTTGAACACTTGGATTAAAAGTTTAGTACTTTTACAACAATTAATCATTTGTTGGATGTCAACATTATTTTGTATTTGTATTGTGTGGTGTAAACTCTAGCTGGAAGATAGTAGTTTATTTTTGTAACTTGTTTCCAGTCTCCATATTGTAGTATTTCTGATATGTTGTGAAATATATGATTAAAAAAGTAGTTATGTAAGACTGACATTCTTTTATGCTTTGTTTGGATTAGAGGTTGTGGGTGAGTGGAAAGTTGAGCGTGTGAGGGAGTAAAAGTGTGAAGAAAGTGTGGAGAAAGTTGAAGGTGTTTGGATTTGGGGATATTAGAGTAGATGTGTGAAGAAAATTTATTGGAAAGTGTGAATGATGTGATAGTTGTGAGAGTATTTTAATATATTTTGAATAGTGTAAATTGTAATATTACAAATTTACCCTTGTATATAAATAAATAGAAAAATAAAATATTCATTAGTTTAAAAGACATTTAAGTTAATTAAAATAATTAGTGTTATATTATTTAATTTCTATTACATTATGTTATATACAATAATAAAGTATACTTTTGTCCACGTATAACAATAAAACTTTCTATAACATTATTAATTTCTATCTCTGTTAACATTTATTATTTATAACATGTAAAATTTGCATTCATGCATTATGTCAAAATATTAACTATAAATAAATAAATGTATTATTTATAAAGAATTAAATTTTAAAAAATAAAAAAATAACATTCCAAAATTATATTTTTATTATGTAAAAATAATAATTTAAAATAAATAAATCTATGTTTTATAAACAATTTCATGTAAAAATTCTAATTTATTAGGTAACCTTTTTCTGTTTTTTTTTTAAATTACTACAATATTTGATTTAATTTTTAAATAATAATGTTAACAATTTATGTAAATTATGAAAAATAAATTATATATATTTTCATAACATTATGGTATGTCTATGTAAAATGAAACAAATTATAAATATATTTCTTTTATAAATAATTAAATGTTAAAAAAATAGTAACTATGTACACATTTATTAAAAATTCTAATTTATTATGTAATTTTTTTTAATTAATACAATACTTGTTTTAAAAAATAACATTAAAAAATTATATTTACATTCTGTAAAAATAAAAAAATTTAAAAAATAATCTATTCTGTAAATTGAAATCAAAAAATTTATTTATTAAAAGCTTCAAAGTTAAAAAGAAAATTACTATGTACACATTCATAAATTTATTTATTAACATTGTTAAATGTTAAAATAATCTTCTGTATATTTTTTTTTTTTAATTACTGAAACAATTTTTATAGTCTTTTTAATAATAATATTTTAAAATAACAGATTTAGATCTCTAATTTCAATCTATAAATTCAATTCAATTCATGTCACAAAAATAACATATTCAAATTTCATGAAATTTTTACATTTATAATATACAATTTTAGATAATCAATTTTCCTAAACATTCACATCTAAAATTAAAAACTAATTAACAAGTACTTTAAAATAATTTAAACAAATTAAATTCAAAATAAAAATAAACATCCAAACACAATTTGAAAAAAACACACATACCTCAAGAGAACAGAACAAAACCACAACACAATGCAAGTCTAAGATTTATCAAACTGTGACTGAAAAAAAAATCATTAAAAAATTAGTTCAAAAAACAGAAAATAAAAAATCTGAAAAATTAAGAAACATAACCGATTATCACCACAGTGTAAAATAGCACATAATCGATTATCCAAAAGTTTATACCACATAATCGATTATGCTTTCAGTTCAAAAACCACCATAATCGATTATCTCACGGGAATTTTTACAGGTAATCGATTATGTCATGAGCATAATCGATTATCAACTATTTTTCCCACATAATCGATTATGGCATACGTTCATTTTCAGTGATAATCGGTTAAGAATGAAACTAAATTCACACAAAGCTCACCTGAGGTCACAAACGAAGAACCAATCACACTCTCCTACCACTATGCTTACTCACAACCCTCTCCAAGCTCTATAGGTCTGTGCTTTGTGAATAACTGAATTGCCTCTGCTTTGTGAGGTTTCTGAGGTTTGGAACCAGATATATAGTGTTACACCTCTTTATTACACTCATCCACTCTCTCACCAACTTAGCTATGCATTTATTGAGCTTTGAAGTTGGTCAAAGAGATTCCTGAACAATGGTTAGGAATCTCATGTGCTTGCTGAAAAGGTTCTTCACATAACACTGTGTGCATGCATGCTTCACGTCCAGATACGTCCAAAAATTTAGTGAGTGCACAAATGACTTTGCACTCATCCTACCTGACACTCACTCCCTCACCCTCTCCTTTCTCTTCACTTCTGAAAGCTCTCTCATTTGGCCCAACTTTCCCCTCATCCTCACCCACACCCTCCACCATCAGCGGATCCAAACACAAGCTTAGGATTGACACATGTGTAAGTTAGGCCTGTTAAATATGCCTGCAGTAGTAGATTATTACTTTAGTTGAATTGATTGGATGTTGATTTGTAGAAGAATTGGATGTAGTGGGTGCATTTAATAGGTGCTAAATTTTTTCTATAAATCTTCTTAACTTGGAATACATTTCAATCAGTGTACTATTAAATCTAAATAAAAATTTAAATGAAAAACAAAAAAAAATTCAACGGGCACGATTTCATACTAGTTTTCTACTTGAAACATAAGCATAAATAAAAATTAAGTTATTTTTATAAAATAAATTGGTTTTGAAATAATTTTAGAAAAAATAAAATGACAGTTGTTTTGCAT
>Ga0123342_1008901_pt1 | contig 12336 bp, 10 predicted proteins | sample Turbeawhitnodule_FD_89960 | JGI IMG/M metagenome (GOLD analysis project Ga0123342, IMG submission 89960) | Root nodule microbial communities of legume samples collected from Mexico - Turtle bean Mexico white nodule | ecosystem: Host-associated > Plants > Roots > Nodule | place: Mexico: Nepantla... | reverse complement strand
TTCTTTTTCTTCCTTTTCAAACATAGTCAAACATCAAAACATTAAACATTAAGATAAATATCAAATATCACTATTCTTCCACTTCCAAAACATTAAAAATACCTAATTCCAAAACATTAAACAAAAACATAAACATTAATTCAAAAACATTAAACATAAACATTATTGACGCGATTGTGTTGTGTTTCTTTCTTTGAAATTTTGTGAAAACCTAATTATGTTGCCTTGCTGCTGCCAAGTGCCAATTTTTTTTTTCTTGCGGGTTAGCGGGTCAGCCCGTCCCGCCCCGCTGTTGGCCTGTTCGGGTTGCGGGTTAGCGGGTTAAAAAGGTTAGTCCGTCCTGCGTTTTTTACCAACGGGCCGCGGGCTGGCCTGCACGGCCTGCCCCACTTTGTCATCTCTAGTGTCACCAAAGATCAGTCATACAAATATGGTTGAGGCACCCCAGTATGTCCGAGACCGAATGTCTTGCAATAGCTGAGGTCGAAACCGATAACTGGATGACACTCATCATTCAGTACCTAGAGGATGACACATGCAAGGTAGAACAAGAAAAAACCATGAAGCAATAGTGTGCCCGGTACAACATGATCAACTATCTATACCGAATAGGCTACTCGACTCCCCTGTTGAAGTGCATCACCAACAAGCAGGCCAAGTACATCCTGACTGAGATCCACGAGGGTGTCTACGGAAACCACGGACAATGGCCTCCAAGATCCTGAAGGCAGGTTAGTACTGGCCGACCGTCCAGAGTGACTGTGCCGAGTACGTGAAGAAATGTGCCAAGTGCTAGGAGTTCGGCCCTTTGCACCACACAAGAACGAAAGAGTTGCACAGTCTTATCTCCCCATGATCGTTCACCATCTGGGGAATGGACATTATCGGTCCATTTGCACCAGGAAAATGGCAGACCAAGTTCCTCCTGGTGGGAGTCGACTACTTTACCAAATGGATCAAGGTCGAACCACTTGCATAAATCTCGCCTAAGAATGTTCAAAATTTTGTATGGCAAAGTATTGTTTGCCACACATAATAATAACTGATAATGGCAAACAATTCATTGACCGAGGTCTATAGTCCTTTTATGATGACCTGGGGATTAAGTTAATCACGACCTCAGTCGAACATCCGCAAACCAACGGGCAGGCCGAGACCACCAACAAGGTCTTACTAAACGAGCTGAAGAAACTCATGGGCAAGGCAAAAGGCCAATTGACCGATGAGCTGATAGAAGTACTCTGGATGTACAGGTGCACCCCCTAGACAACCACACAGAAAACACCATATAGTCTGACATACGGGACTAAGGCGATGATCTCGGTCGAAGTGGGCGAGCCCACCATACGAAGGCAAATGTTTGACCTCACCCTAAACGAGGAAAGCCTAGCGGTCAACCTCGATTTAGTAAGTGAGCTTCACAACAAGAGCAAGATTTGGGAGACCGCGTGCAACCTTCGGGCGTCAAGATAGCAGAACACCAAAGTCCGACCGATGAGCTTTCATAAGGGAGACCACGTCTAGAGGATGCGCAGCGATGCGAGAAAAAATGAAGGGAAGTTCTCGTCCAACTGGGAGGAACCTTTCCGAGTCCGAGAAGTCGCAAAGGGAAAAGCTTATCACTTGGAATGACTTTCGGGAAAAATTGTACCGAGGATGTGGATTGTCGCATACCTCAAGTTTTATTACAGCTGAATAAAAATAAAGTCACACACTCTTTCCTCACCCTATCAGGGAGGTTTTGACGAAGCGTTTTCCTCAAGGTACTAACATTGTTCTCCTACAAATCCTCGGCTCGGTCTGGATGAAGTCTTAACCGGCATATTCTGCCGAGACCGATCAACTAAGGTTGGTCTGGATGAAGCCTTAACCGGCATACTCTACCGAGACCGATCAACTAGGTCTGGTATGGATGAAGCCCTAACCGACATACCCTGCCAACACCTCACACTCGGCTCCGTCTGAATGAAGCCTTAACCGGCATACCCTGCAAACACCTCACACTCCGCTCGGTTTGGATGAAGCCTTAACCGGCATACCCTGTCGAGACCGATCAACTAGGTTTGGTCTGGATGAAGCCCTAACCGGCATATCCTACCAACACCTCACACTCGGATCGGTTTGGATGAAGCCTTAACCGGCACACCCTACCGAGACCAATCAACAAGCCCAAGTTAAACTTATAAGTTGGCACAAATAAACTCAATCACAATTAATGGACGACCACCCATTCAATTTGTTTGATTAAGCAATCACATTAAATGGTCGACAGCCAGTTATACTTGTTCGATTAACGCAATCACATTAATGGCCAACAACCAATTATACTTGTTTGAATATGTCTTCGAGTTAATGGCCGACCGCCCAAACAAATGAAGACCGACATTTTTAACTTGTGGAAATTTTTTCTTCAAAACCCAAGATGACCAAAGGCATCGCATAAAGAAAAGACCGATATATATATATATATATATATATATATTAATTGCAAAAGAGGGAGGCCACAACCCGATCTCGGAGGAGAGAGAAAGCTACAAAACAGAAAGGCCACAGCCCGGCCGAAAGCAAATCTAATCTTGGTTACCTTCGTCTTCATTGCCCTCGGCCGATCCCGCCTCCTGTGTCGCCAAAGCACTCGCCTCGGCGTTGGGCATAAGCCGGCCTTGGTAGACCTCGTGGTTGAGGTTGAAGGCACTAGAGGCCGGCGGGCCCCCCATAAAGCACGTCGGCTTGGCGCACATCCCGAAGAAAGTTCCGCTTGAGCAACTCCTCGGTCTCCTCAAAGTTGCGGTCAAGTTTGGTTTCGACCTCATCCTTCGCCGCCTGGAGGGTGGCCAACTCAGTGGTCGAGGATGAGAGTTTTTCATCTCTCTCCTCGATCATCTTCTTCAACTGGGCGCTCTCAGCCGCCACCCTCGCCAACTCAACCTTCACTGTCGCCAAATAACAACGAGCTTCGGTAGCCTCTCGTTGAGCAATCTCCCTCTCGACTGTCTCTCGAGCAATTTTCTCTGAAAATTCTGAGTAAGCAGCCAATGCCTGCTTCAAACAGTTGAGAGATCTCCTCAGCATGGTGAACGACCGGGTGAGTATCTCCAGGCCGCCCCTTAACATGACCGAGGAAGGTACGCCTCGGATTACATCCCGAGTGGCTTCGGGGTGGGCCATGCGAACCCTTCGTGTGAATTGAAGGTCACCCCTAAAAGGGCTAGGGGTGACATCGAGACCTCCATCACTAGGTCGGCCTCGGGAGGTGGAGCCGCCTGCTCCGCATGAATGGGTGAGGGAGAGTCCACCTCGAATGCCTCCTGACAAGGCGGAGGTGTTGGCAGAGACCCAGGGGAACCAATGGTGGTGGCAATGTTACCACCATCCCTCGACCTCTTTTTGGACTTGTGGGAAGGGTCGGTCGAGCCCTTGTCAGCTTGGGCATTCGAGCCCTTTGCGGTTTGTAGGACGTTGATGCTTCGACGCCCCTTCCCCTCAGCCGCCCGTTGCCTATATTTGTCTAGGACACTGGCACCGACTGGTGACTCTTGAACCATTATCTCTGCAAAAAATCACAAGAGTTAGAACATAACAAACAAGACCGACAGAAGTAAAAGACTCATACTCCTAACGGCCGCCCATCGTGCCGATTTGGTATAAGCACCGATCAGCCTCCTGGTTGGAAGCTTCCTCGTAAGTGCGTTGAAGAGCGAGAGAATCTCTAGCTCGTCAACACCTCCTGTTGGCCTCGACCACCTTTTAAAGTCACAAGGCTGGCTGGTCCAGTAAAGAGGAAACCGAGATCGACCAGCCTCTTAAAAAAAATGAGATGTCGTCTCGGGCTGAATGACGACTTTCACAAACCTCTCCTTAAATCTCTTGTAAGAGACGGTAAAGGAATTAAAAGACTGACCGACCAAGGAGTGCCAAGACACAGGTTAGATGGGGTGAGAAGTATAATAACAAAGAAAGGAAGAGGGAAAGGGGTGAAGACACATGACATCATACAACAGGCGAAAGGCCTGGAGGGACGCCCAGGTATTTTGGTGAATTTGGGTGGGAGCCATGTTGAGTTCCCGAAGGACACCCGTTGTGAACCTATCAAAGGGGAGAGACACGTGTAGGTCGGCAAAGAGACACATATACATGTAGAAGAAAGGGGGACCGGTACCGGGCCTCCCCAAGCAAACACTCTCGGTGGGCTCACAAGGCAAAAAGCTAAAGTGGCGAGAACCTCCGCCCACCTTTAAAACCGGGTGTTTGACCAAAAACTTAGTCACCGTAGCCTCGGTTTAAAGGTGGGACGAGATCCCCAATACCTTAGGGTCCACCCAGCTAAGGTCCACAAGAGGAATGATTGTCGGGGGAAAGTCCGACTGGACAACAGCATTGGCCGGGTCATCCCCTCTGACCACCTCTACCTGGGGTGGCGCCTCGACCACCCCTACCGACAAGGAGTCGGTGGTAGAAGAAGAAGAAGATGAAGAAGAGGATGAAAAAGAAGAAGAGGAAGAATGTCCAAGGGGTACAGATGGGTGACCGAGAAGAGACGAAGGGTGATCATAAGAAGAAGATGTAGGCCAAGATAAGGTCGACATGACTAACCTTATGTTAAAACCGAAGACTGAAGCAAATGAAAGGGGCAAGATATCACTCTGATCTTAGAACTAGGGCGAGAGATTGCTCAATTATCAGACAACTCACAAAGAGAAAACACAGTGTCTCGGCACTGTTGGGACCACTATTTATAGGGCCCAAGGACCTCGGAACGTGAAACGTCAAAACGATCTCAACCGTTAGATCTTCCTGATCCAACGGTCCACAACGTCTCCCGCCTGAAAACCCCCTCATTAATGTAGGTCATGTAACGCCGCCGAAGGTCACATCACCTCGGGAAGCCCAATAGTCACGCACTCAAGGGAGGTTGACCGACACCTACCATTTAAGACTCATCGAATGTATCCATCCTCGAGCCTAGGGGCAACTGTACCGGTATGGCCGACCGACATCATGACGTGTCTCGGTCTCCCTGCCCAAGATGTTCGAGACACACGTTGACGTGTCTCGATCTACTTGGCCAAGTTGGCCGACACACCACGCACAACCAAGCCGACCAACACGTATAACTATTAACGCTCAAACCAAGGTTAGTGAAGCTAAACTGTCATTAAGAATTAGGTAATGCAACCCTAAGTGTGATCCATTTCACTAATCAGGCTCAATGAGGTTAGCCCGATAAAATAATATAAATAGCACACATTTCAAGGAACAAGATACGTCATTTTATTACTGTGCACCTACCTGAGTGTCGATCACTCGCTTTACTGACTTGAGCGTCGGAGTGCCTTCTGCAAGTACCTCCCCCATTTGGCATTCACCCGAGACTAAGAGACGAAGGAGAAACACGAAGGCGAGAAGGATCCCAGTGAAGCCCTAACAACCTGCCCGACCGAAGGAGAAAGACAAAGACTTCAATAGTTCTCTAGTTTGTTATGAAACATAAATAATGTTCTTCTAATACTTTTTTAACTTATTCTAATGTCTTCATCTCCCTTCTATCATCTCATGGATGAGCTTGATAATTGAGAATAATTAAATGTGGTTTAAACAATATTAATTTTGCACTACAAGAAAATCATTAAATAAAAATTAATTTTGAGAAAAAAATAATTAATTACTATATTTACTAAATTATATATTATTTTAAAGACTAAAAAAATTATTGGTATATAAAGTAGTTTATATTATTAATAAAATTTATAAACTAGTTTTTAAATTGGTATCTAATTAGTTATTAATGTTTTAACTACCAATTACTTTATATATTAAATTTATATTAATGCTAAATTATCTTTACTATATCTTTTGTTGGATATTTTTGGTAGACTTTTTTATTGATGAAAATTTTTTCTCAATTCACTTTGACCAATAAAAATAAAACTCTAGTTAATATTAGTTAGCATTAGAAAAAAAAATAACAACGAATTATTGATTAAAAATAACCTCAATATGGTTGATAAAAAAATAATTATTATAGACATTGATAAAAAAAATCACAATAAATGTTAATCGAACCTAGTTTACATTCATAAAAAAAATAACATCTTTGACATTAAATAAGAAAACATTAACTAATATCAAACGAGAAATAACACTATAACAAAAACAAATCATAACGGTGTACATAAAACACTAAATTCTATTTAACATTAATAAAAAATTTGTAGGTAGTCTAACGTATGTTGGTCAAGAAAATCCTAACTAACCGTTGACCAAGAAGTAATCAAGACCTATGATGTTATGCAGATTAGTTAAAAAATAATTTTGGTGTAACGTAAAAAATAAATAATTCTTATGATGTTAGCTGAAAAAAAATAAATATAATCGATTTTAATATGGAAGAAACATTCTTCAACATCTATCAAAAGTTAACGTTAAGACTATGATACTCAAAATTCGACCAAATTAACAGTTTTCCGATTTTACTCAAGCCGACAATGTGAAAATTAAAATCGAATTGAAAAGGGAATAAGAAAAAAAAGGAATTAAATTTAACAATACAAAAAATTTGAAATTTTTATACATAAAAAATTCATTCTCTAATTTTAAATAATTTAATTATTTTCCATAAAATTTTATAAGTTTAATTTCTCATAAAAATTCTCACTCAAACAACATTTTTATTTATAAAACATTTCATACTCTCTTTAGATTTTCTATCTCAAAACACTGTCACGCTATTCAGTGGAATGATGTTGAAATATGTGAGCTAATGGCCATTGGAAAAGGACTTAATTAGGCTTATGAACATGGCTTGAGAGGCCTGGTGGTAGAATCTGATTCTCAAGTGGCGGTTAATTTTCTGATCCTAGAATCAGAGCTCACCACTGCTCTTTTCATCTCATTCCTCCTTCTGCTAATAGTTTGGCTTAAGATGGATTTGCTATTTTACATGATGTTCCAGATTTTGTCTGCTGCAATTTAAATCATGCTTTGAAGAAGGAATGAAAATATGAAATAATTTCTCCAAACCAAAACTATTCAAATATCATTTTAATTATTTTCCCTTTTTATTTTGAATAAATATTCCATCCATCCTTGTTAATAAGATCCTTTTAAAAGAAATGGTTTGTCCTCATTCATAAACCCCTTTATAGTTGAATAATAATGCATTAGTTATTATTTTTCTAAAATAACCTTAGTTAATAATTTGAAATAAATCATAAAAAAATATTTTAATCCAATTTGAGAATATAAGAACTCATTCCAAAAGTTTCTCTCAACTACTTTAATTTTAAATATACAAGAAAAACTTGGAATAACATTATAAATTACAGATAAATTTATTATTTTCAACTCATTTAACCAAATTTCTTAAAAGATATCAATTAATTACAAAAGTCTCGGGGACGGAGGGAGTATATACTGTAACAAGCTATAATTCAATTTTTTTAATACGAATAAATCTTTCAATGGTGAGTAACTATGACTTCCTATAGATATTTTTCCTCTATTTATAACTTTTAAGAACCGACGCGAGCTTGCATACAAACAGTGTTCTTGTGCAAATAAAACTACGGTAGCCAGTTTCACAGTAGGTAAGAGAGTGCTGCATAGCATGAATGTGGTAAGATTGATTAACAAGAATGAAGATGAAGTTAAGTGTTATGAAAAGTTCTTTCCAATGTGCCCAAGTTTGCATTAGAGCAATGATCAATATCAACTCCTTAAGCAATGTAAGATATTCTATAATTGAAAGCATACAAAAACTATCCAAGCTAACGAATTAGACAAACTGTTAACCAGAATCTCCACATTAATGGCTCATAGCAAAGCAATGGCGTACTGACCAGCTCGCACAGAAATTTAGAGAATAAATATTTGAAACTTAGGCCCCGTCTGGCTGTATAAAGGGGTTGGCGATCTCATCTGTACCATCAGTTGGGGACACAAGCATGACAGCAGTTCCTCTACAAACCTGCATTTAAATGAAATGTCTATTGCTAAGCCAGAATAATTCAAACTGTTCAAAGAAATTGACTGGAAAATTCAAAAACACTAGTGGAACTGTAGAAGTGCTAATAGTCGTGTGAATTTTCAACTTTCTTTTCCTTGCAGAAAATACTCAGGTTGGGATAAGTTGATAGAAATTAAAATGTAATGAATACTATCAATTGAGAAATCAGTGAGCGAAGCTCCTCTGATAACACAATACTCCAGAAATGAAAAGAAAATATGACTGTCACTGGTGCAACTCTTCCACCCTGGCCTTCACCAATATTTTTGTCCTCCCTCCTCCTTAAGTTCCCTCGTTTTAACATTCACAATTTAGTTATGACTTTTTATTCTCTCCCTGTTTAACCAAATGTACTTTTTTTACTCTCTCTGACTATTATGCCCATCATATCTCCCTCTCCTCCTGAACATGTGTTAAGGACCTATGACAAGAAATTCTACTAGAGACATTGCACATTCCAAAATTTATAGAATCTAAATAATGAGCGTATACATCTTAAGAAAAAAAAGAGAACTGACTATAGAGTAAAATACAGCTTTTCACTCTCAATAAACAATTAAAATGGCAAAAAATGTCAATTGCTTTCCTATACAACGCCTACTTTCTTAATAGAAAATTACAGTTAGAAAGGATTTTAATTTCTTTTCCTCGTCTCTGCTAATGCAGTTAGATGAGATGCTCTTATTACACTTCACCATATTTAGGTTCCAATCAGAACCTACTAAGGGATCAAGGGAGAAGACAGCGGCAAATATATAGATGTTAGAAAATGAAAAATGTTGCTTATGATTTGCAAGGACATAATTGATCTCTCCTCCATACTAGGACTGTAATTCTAATCAATTAATTAAATTTCTTACGAATAAAAGATAAATATCATGTTAACTTGATTTTTAAACTGTCCTACAAAACTCACATACGCAAAATTTCAATGAAGCATGACATTCACAATAGCTAGGCCTAAAGTATCTCATGAAATAAGAGTAAGTTAACACACTGGGATCAGCACAATGTTGCAGTGGAAAAGAAAAGATGGAGATTTAGTTGTGAATAGTTAACATACCCAACCCACATTTCATTATGAATAATCAATTGGCAAAGCATTGGTTTGTTATTTTAGTTTTTCTCCAAAATATGAAATTTAGCCTAAAAATGGATTAGATTAAATGTGAAACGCACAAATATTGATCTATCACTTTCACATATTCATTTGGTAACTTTTAATAAGCTCGCATTACTTTAATTTGATATAGTTTATAACTATAACACATTATCTTCCTCTTTTCTCTATTCCATCTAAAAGTTTTCAGTTGAGGAAGAAAAATCACCAAGTTTCATATAAATTTGTTCACACATTCATGCATGTTGTGTAAACTTTCAAAATGGTTTGTTAGCATGTTTCTGTGAGCCAGAAGGTCCAATTTTGACACTCATTTAATGTTGAAGAAAACTTACAATTAGGCCAAGTTGTCTGGTCTGATCGGTAGTTTTGAGAGGATCATCAGGATCTGAAGCCCGAGGGACAAACACAATCTTCTTTTAGAAACCAGAAATGAAAAGACAGATAATTTTTAAGAAAACTAAATTATAATGCTGATAGTAGTAGAGTCACACAAGCATATGAACTGAGAAAACTGAATTTTCTCCCTTGACACATAATCATACAATATAAGTATAGTTGCATTGATATGTGATGTCCATCTACGCGTATAAACATTCTGCTCTGCACTGTAATGAAACAATTCTGTATGGAAAATCCATTTTTAATTTGGACTAGTTAAAGCTGAAACAAAATTAAGTAAAAAGATGCTGAATTCAATCAGAAAATTAGAAAATCCAGGGCTTAATTAAAATCTGAATAATTTCAAATATCTTCAGATATGACATTCTGATGCTTATGCTATTTGGTACTAACACTTCAGCCCTAAATCATAATTATCATTATTGATACGATCAAACACACTAAAAATTTGGTAAGGCCTGGGAAGGTTGGCTGCACTACGCCAATGAGATGAAGATATTATAATCTTAAACTTCCGGTGTATATGGGTAAACAACTTAAGCATTTATTCATTTAAGTTTTATAAAATGAGAATTTGCACAAGCCTGGTTGTGGAACTTAATAAATAAGTTAAAAAGAGCTAACTTTAATAAGGTTCATAGTGAAGCTTGTGGTAATAAACTAGAAATCTTACATAAAGATGACAAGCTACTTTAATAAGCTTAAATAAGCTCTTCCAAAAGCTCCCTTAATCTGCCACCATATAGCTCCTTAGTCATAACCAAATTCGAAGGTTTTAAAACAGTATGTGACTGAGATTTTAGTTACAACGTTAAGATTTTGGCAGTCACTGGCACCACAACCACATAATGACCACAACTGCAACCGTTATCAACTGCTTTTTTCCTCAATTTCCCACAACGATAAAAATCGCAAGGAATCAACATCCCACCCAATTATAAACCTTGGTCATTACGAATTCAATCTTTCAGCAAAAGCCTCTTTATATAGTTTTCAATGATTTCCTAAATACCAAAATTGTGATTTTGTAAAGACATACTAATCAAGCAACTTCACAACAAATCAACAACAACTAACAGGTTGCACCAATATTCGCTGAAATGGCTGGAAATTTTGTTCATGTACGAAGTCACAAACATAATAACGAAATAACGGATGCAAACAGCCAGTGCGGAAAATATGTCGCTAAATAGGTAATAGAAAAGGAAAACAAGAACCTGCAAGTATTTAGTTACCTCTTAAAAACTCCACAGCTTCATCTAGGACAAGGTTAAGTAACTGATCATACCCTTTCAGTGTCCCTGTCACTGCAATCCATCAAAATAAAATGTAAACAAAAATATACATGTAAAAGAGTTTTCTTGCATCTTAATCATGAAAGACAACTCTCAATTGAATACTTGAAATTTAAAACCGAATGAAATCTCGCTCATTTTAAACAACAGGTGAATGAATCACTAACGCTTTAAAAAAATCACCCAAATCATAATTTGAAAAAAGGGAATTTAGTGAACTAACCTTGTCTGCCACCAGTAAGCTTAACTTGAACGCCTTTGTCTACGAACTTCGCAAGGTCTAGAACGGTTTCTTTTCTGCCCGACTATTCAAATTTTGAAACAATATGAAAGTAAAGAAAGTAAAGAAAGAGAGATGAATGGCAGAGCAAAAAGAGTATTCAAACCAACACATCAAAAAATTAAAGAAAAGGGGAACCCTAAAAGAAGATGGAGAGATTAAATAGTTATGTAATTGGAGAATGATTAGGGTTTGCTGAAACTCACCATGATCAATTAACGTTGAGTAACCTAAAGAGAAGGAAGAGGAGAGAGTGGCAGAATGGATTTGAATATGTATAGAGTAGAGAACTGAGAAATAAGGCGTCCACCAAGGGGACACATGCCAGTCCCGTATATATAGATGGAGATAAGTAAAACAATTTCGAAATATTTTAATTATTAAGCGTAATTGGTTTAATTATTTAGGAATAATCTTTAGCAGGAGAATGAGAAACTTTTAAATTTAAATTAAGATAAAAGATAACTTTGTTATGAAACTTATTTTTTTTATTTTAAAAAAAAATTATCATGTTAGGTATCATTATGAAATTTAGACATCTCAATTAAGATTTGTTCTCCTCTTAAAAATGGGGATCGAAGATTATTAATGTCCATCATAAAAATAATGTGTATCTTACTAAACTTACTTGAAATTTTGCTTATAATAACAAACATTGGTCTCTTTTTTTGAAAGCCAAAGTGCTTAAATCAAAATACCAAGTTAGAATGGTTTATAGATCCTCTTCTATTTGGTTTAGGATTAAACAATTTTATGACACTATTCTTAAACATACTTTGATATGATTCCAATAGCACAACATGAATGATTCTTGACATTCTTAGGAATCATCTTGAGTTGGATATGAGATAGGCACTTTATCATAGAATTGGATCAAGGTTCTATGAACAAGAACTCACCAAGACTAGTACCAAAACCCAATCTCATATGGAAGTTCCATGTATTGTCAAATTGAACGCCAACTGAAAATTGAAAAAAGCCGAACCAACACAAGCTAAGACATGAACATAAAAAGAGAAGGAAGGAAGGAGAAGCTCATGAGGATGGAGGAATGGTTGGATGATCACGCCACTTAGAGGATGGTGACTCTAAGATGAGTGTGCAAACCGCTACTTGAGGTAACCATTGAACTCTCAAGATAAGACTAGTGAGGAAGGCACAAAGCTCTCCAATGCTCTCTCAAAAATTGAGTATAGTTTCTCTAATCAAAATTCAAATATGAATTGTACAAGCT
>Ga0123342_1008900_pt1 | contig 12336 bp, 11 predicted proteins | sample Turbeawhitnodule_FD_89960 | JGI IMG/M metagenome (GOLD analysis project Ga0123342, IMG submission 89960) | Root nodule microbial communities of legume samples collected from Mexico - Turtle bean Mexico white nodule | ecosystem: Host-associated > Plants > Roots > Nodule | place: Mexico: Nepantla... | reverse complement strand
TCTTTCAACAGATACAAGGATTACACTTGTTACAGAATGAAATCTGAAATCAATACAAGAGAAAATCCTAGCTCACACTCTTTGATCAATCTCAATCTCTAAGCAATCTCAACTTTTCAAAAAAACTCAAAATCAGTTAAAAACTCAAATATGTTTTTTTGTATATATCAAAGATGTTGTTTGTTATCAAATCTTAACAAACTATTAATTGCATTTAAAGATTGGTCAAAGCATTAAAAACTAGAGCGTAAATAGTTAGAAAATCATTTAATGCTCAGTCAAAGCACAAACCACTTTTCTGTTATGGCACCAAAACACACAATCGGTTGTTTCCACGAATCAATCGGTTGTTTTGGTTTTGACAGCAAGTCAACCATAAAAACAGTTTTCAACCTTTTTTAAAAACACCTAAGTATAAAAAATCGGTTGTTTCGACAAAACAACAGGTTGTTTTTCACTTAGCTTAAAAAACACTTTTCTTTTAAAAGGATAGTGTTTATGCTTTGGATTCAATCAAGAGTGGATTACACATTAAATCTACCTCAGATCCTATCTAAAGGACAACTCAGCAACAACAAGCACAACCAGACTTCATCATCCTTTAAAAGGTTTGGATTCTTCAAAGCTTGAACACCACTTGGTTCAACAATAATGTCGTTGGAAGCAAGAGATCACGATGATACGCCACACCCAAATCTCTATTTCATGAAGGCCGGCTTGGTAGGTGTGGTTCCCCACGATAACGACCCAGTGGTGATATCTGTTATTGTGGTAGGTAGAAATATGCACCGAGCTCTCATTGACCAAGGAAGTTCGGTTGATGTACTGTTCTGGTCCACGTTTGTCAACTTGCGATTGTCCCCCGATCAGATAAGGCCACATGACGGGTGCTTAGTCAGATTCGTAGGGACCAAGTAGAGGTTCAAGGCTACATTGATTTAAGAACAACTTTTTCAAATAAGGAAGCGTCCAGGACCATCGTCATCAGGTATGTTATGGTTAATACTCCCTCTACTTATAACCTGCTGTTAGGAAGGCCCTCGTTGAACAGGTTGGGAGTGGTAGCTTCTACGAAGCACATGAAAATGAAGTTACCATCCCTTGAGGGAAAGGTAATTACAATAAGGTCCAACGAGAAAGATGCTCGGAAGTGTTACGATAGTACTTTAAAGAATAGAAAGAGTTACATCTCTGCCCGAATTTCTCAGGTGGGAAAAGTGGTCGAGGTTTTGGAAGCCGAGTTAGGCCATAGAAAACGTTCGGGATCAGTAGGGTGACGTCCGGGAGCGAGAAATCAAAAGGATGTTGTTCAAGCTCGGCGCCTCGTTGGGTCAGGAGCTACAGGACCAGATAGTTGAGGTAATAGCCAGGCACCTAGATGCGTTTGCATGGAGCTCCGCTGACATGCCTGGGATAGGCCCTGATTTCCTATGTCACAGACTCAATATGGATAGTAGGGTTTGACCAGTGACCCAGAGGAAAAGGAAGTTTAATGAAGAAAGGCGCCTAATCATCAAGACGAAGGCTTAGAAGTTGGTGAACATCGACCATATCAGGGAGATCCAGTACCCTGAATGGTTGGCAAACGTAGTAATGGTTTAGAAGGCCAATGGCAAGTGAAGGATGTGTGTTGACTTCATAGACCTGAACAAGGTGTGTCCAAAGGATTCATACCTTCTGCCGAGTATTGACTCCTTGGTGGATAATGCCTCAGAATGCCGATTGCTGAGTTTCCTGGACGCATTCTCGGGATACAACCAGATTTGGATGCACCCCAACGATGAGAGTAAGACCGCTTTCATGACGAAGCCAGCCAACTATGGTTACAAGGTCATGCCCTTTGGCCTAAAAAACGCTGGCGCCACCTACCAGCATTTGATGGACAACATTCTCGCCCCCTTGCTCGGGCGAAATGTGCAGGCATACGTAGACGACATGGTACTCACCTATAGGGAGAAAGAGCAACACATGGCAGATCTTGAGGAACTATTCACCATAATAGGAAAATTTAATTTGAAGTTAAACCTCGAGAAATGTGTGTTCGGAGTAGAGTCAGGTAAGTTCCTCAGTTTTATGCTAACTGAGAGAAGTATAGAATCCAATCCTGACAAGTGTGCCGCCATCATCGAAATGAGGAGCTCTGCCACTGTCAAGGAGGTCCAACAGCTGACTGGATGAATGACAACTTTATCTCGTTTCTTGTCAGCCAGTGGGGACAAAGGTTACTTGTATTTCCAGTGTTTGAAGAAAAATAATCGCTTTATATGGACCCCCGAGTGTGAGGAAGCCTTCGTCCAGCTGAATGAGTACTTAGCCAGTCCTCCTGTACTCGGTAAGCCTATGGCGAACGTTCCCCTGTGCTTGTATTTTTCTATCACAAACCGGGCAATTAGTTCAGTAATAGTGCAGGACTAGGACCAGGTTCGAAGGCCGATTTATTTTATTAGCAATGTGTTATAGGGGACTGAGGAACGGTACCAGGCGATTGAGAAGGCGACCCTGGTAGCGGTGGTTACAGTTAGGAGGCTACGACCCTATTTTTATAGCTTCGCCGTAATCGTAATGACTGATCTGTCCATCCGTAAGGTTTTGCATAAACCTGACATAGTGGGGCGTAAGGTGTGATGGTCGGTAGAGTTGTTCGAGTTTTATATCCATTACGAACCAGGAGGGTCGATTAAAGGACATGTATATGCTGACTTTGTTATTGAGTTAGCGTTTGGGGGCCCCCACCCAGATCCCAGAAGTTTCCAGTGGATATTGTCAGTAGATGGTTCTTCCAATCAGCAAGGCAGCGGGGTTGGGGTTATCCTGGAAGGGCCCAGGGGCTTGTTGATCGAACAGTCGTTGAAATTCGCATTTAATGCTAGCAATAATCAGGCCGAGTATGAAACGCTGATAGCAGGGATGCTGCTATACCAGGAGCTAGGAGCCCAAAACCTGCTGGCAAAGAGCGAGTCGTTACTTGTCACCGAGCAGGTCACGGGCAGATATCAAGCCAATGACCCACAATTAGCCGCATACCTCAAATACGTTATGTTACTGAAAGAGGCTTTCGCTGAGTTTTAGCTTATGCACGTACTGAGAGAGCATAATTCCTGAGCTGACCTTTTGGCCAAACTGGCCAGCTCAGGAAAGGGAAATGGGTAGAGGTCGGTAATCCAGGAAACCCTGAAGGCCCCTAGAATGGTGGGAGAAAATTTTCCCAAGGAGGTATTGGTGGTAGACGCCCAGGGAGGAGGAGGTAGTCACCAGTCACTGACTCAGGAAACACTGAAAGTTTCTCGGGTTGTTGCATGTGCGGTGCTGGAGAAGGAAGCGATGACTATCTCCCCGACCGGGACGACCGATACCTGGATTACTCCTTACCAGTGCTACGTGATCGACGGATTACTCCCCAGTGAGCCCACAGAAGCAAAAGCGGTAAAAAGAAATTCGGGAAAGTGCACCGTGATTGATGGCAAGTTGTTTCGTCATGGATATGCTCACCTTGCCCTTATTTGCATTAGTTGGAACCAGTGCACCCGTGTGGTGACTGAATTGCACGAAGGCATCTGTGAGAGTCATATTGGAGGCCGAGCACTGGCGTTAAAGGTCATCCGAGCTGGGTATTATTGGCCGACGATGAAAGAAGATTGTGGAAAGTACGCTAAACAATGTGAGCAGTGCCAGAAACAAGCCGACTGGCATCACGCACCAGTGGAGGAACTGCGGTCGATTTACAGTCCATGGCCATTCCACACTTGGGGAATAGACATTCTAGGCCATTTCCCGTTGGTCATACGTCAGATGAAATACCTTGTGGTAGCTATTGAGTACTTCACCAAGTGGATTGAAGCTGAGCCGGTTGCCCAGATCTCCGCCCACAAGGTGCAACATTTCGTATGGAAATGCATAGTATGCTGCTTTGGGGTTCCCAGACATCTGATGTCAGATAATGGAACACAGTTCGCCAGTCAGCAGTTAGGCAAACTATGCTCGGAGCTCAAAATAAAATAGGTATTCGCCTCGGTAGAGCACCCCAGACAAATGGACAAGTGGAATAAAGCCAACAGGGTTTTGCTCAGGGGCTTGAAGAGAAGGTTAGAGAAAGCCAAGGGAACCTGGGTAGAGGAGGTTCCCTGAATTCTATGGGCTTATCACACCACGCCCCAGTCCACCACCAATGAAACACTGTTCAGTTTGGTGTATGGGACAAACGCTATGATTCCCGTGGAAATTCAAGAGAGCTCCCCTCGTTTTTAGAATTTTGTTGTTGAGGAGTCTAATGAGGGGATGAAGGTGAATCTGGACTTACTAGATGAGGTCCGTGAACAAGCGCGTGTGAAGTCTGAAGCATTGAAAAGAAGGGTCGAGTTGAGACAAAGAACCATGGTCATACCTCGCCAGTTCCAGGTTGCTGACTTAGTGATGCTGAAAGCTCACCCTTACCAGTTGGAGAACAAGTTGTCTCCAAAGTGGACAGGACCATTTCGTGTAGTAGAAGTGCTCGGGAATGGTGCATACATGATAGAAACCTTGGAGGGAGGACCCATCCCCCGGACATGGAACACTGCTAATCTCAAGTTTTATTTTAGTTAAAGAGGGTTTTTAACGAGGTCACCTAATAAAAGTTGTTTATGATGCACTGTGGCTTTCTTTGTCTTTTCTTTTTTACTATGATGCATGATGCGATGACCTTTCTCAGAGAGGCTCTCTGAGAAAAGGTCGTGTGAATAATTAGTTACCATGGGCAGATAAATCGACTTTCCTTGCAAAGTCGCAGTGCGGGTAAAGTTGCATGTATGCCTCATCCGGACCAGCACAAGGTAAGTCGGGCTAGCTCGATGTGAAAGTAGTCACTCGAGTTTAGGCCCGTTGTGGGATGAGTAAAGTTGGATAGGTAAATCACTTGATCCGGTACAGGGTAACTCGGGCTAGCTCGATGTGAAAGTAGTCACCCGAGTCTAGGCGCCCTGTGGGGTAAGTGAAGTTGCATAGAAAGGCCATCCAGTTGACACAGGGCGAGCTAGACTCACTCGGGGTGTAAGAAAGCACCCGAGCATAGGCGCTGTGTGGGATGGTCCAGTTGCGCAGGTAAATCATATGACTGACGTAGACAACCCAGGTGTTGCTAGTAGCCTAGGTACAAACGATATGCGAGAATGATTGTAAATAGCAGTTGCACAACGAAAAGCACACGACGTGAGGCTATGATGACAAAGTCATGTGACAGATCGGTCATCTGAGCACGCGCAAGGCAAAACGATGCCTGTTGAATTCGAGGTAAAATACCTTTGAACACGCCACTTTGAATACTAGTTTGTAAAAGCTATGATGCATGATCTGATAAAAGATAGGTTTCGTTAAAACTTTAGTTATCTTTATTATCCCACGATGAGTGTAGTTAGGAACAAAGATGAGTTGGTCGATTGACATATATAGGCGTGCACGCAGGATCATAAGCTGCTTGAACTAGTCGAAGTTAATTGGGGCATGCATGTGCAAAGGTTAAAGGGGTTGTTATACGGCACATGGTTTCGGTGAAATTAAACGGTTCATAATAATAATAAAAATAGAGTATGATATAGTTTATAGTTACACCACGATGATAAAGATAAATCCCCTACTCCTCTACTAGTTGCCCGTTCACGACCTTTTTGTTTGGTCCTAGTTGTGAGAAGTCCAAGCTTGGATGGAGGCCTGCTTGACAACAACCTCGAACCCTACCAGGAGAGCTTGGGCAGCTTCCCCCTTGTAGACCTCGACCTCGTCAGCTAAGAACTTGTCCTTCTGAACAAGCTCTTGTTGCAAGCTAGACAGGTGAGTCACATGCTCGGCGACCTCTCTAGTTTTGTCCTCCAAAAGTCATTCAGTTTGCTGATGGAGGGCTTAGAGCTTTTGGGTCTCTTGTTGCAATTTTGCCATCTTCTGTTGGGCGTCTTGCTTCTCCTGTTCGATGGCAGCCTCTCGACGCTGCATTTTCTTCACAGCCACACAGCTTGTGGCCAAAGCCTGGCCAAGCTGCTTCATAACCTCCTGCAGCAGATGGTGATCACTGTGGGCATCCATCCTCTCCTCGTCCTTAGGGCGCAAGAGGGAGTCCTCCAAGAAGGAGGCAATGTCAACGTCTTGGTCCTAGAGGTCCTTCCGCCTCGAGCTCTCTCCACCCCCTTCAAGAGGACATGGCATGGCAACAAGGGTGTGTGGAGGCTGTGAAGGGGGAGCAGCATTTAAAGCCGCTTGGCCTCGGGAGGGTGAGGGCATTGGGCTGATGGCTTGAGCCCACCCTCTCTTCCTAATGAAAACAAAACCCGAGGCGGTGTCCTCGTCATCCTCGAAAGAAGTGGGAGCCACCCCCACCTTCAGTGGTGCACGGTTAGCCATTTTTGCCTTTGTGGCCAGCCTCAGCAGGTCCTCCTTGTTAAGACGAGCCAACATGCTATCTGCAGGAAAGACACAAGAAAGAACAAGTTATATTTCACAAGTAACAATCTTACTCTCTAAGGTTAGAGGAAAAAGGTGTATCGGTGTAACTCTTTAAAGAGTCTGGGTCATACTCGTGGGCCAACAGATAGGCTATATCGACGGTAACAGGGAGCCTTGTGAAAAATTTGCAAACCTCTTGATAGGGAGGAGCTAGCTTGTCTAAGCACCACGTAAGCTTGGAGTTAGGTTTTTCAGTCTAGTATAAGGGAAAACCATCTAAGATGTTAGGGTGTTTTTTGTTAACTCAGACTTTGAGAAAATGACCTTTGAAATTTTTATAAGACGATTGGAAGAGTGTAAGGATACCCCTTCTAGGAACGTTGTTTACAGAAACCCAGAGTTGAGGCTGTAGTTTCTTCACCTCGAAGAGGTAAAGGAACACGTCAACAAAAGGTAGGACACTGAGCTGGTCACAAAGAATGGCAAAGGCACGGACAAATGCCCATCTTTTAGGCTGTAGCTGGGCACGGGCTATATTAAGCTCGACCAAAAGTTCTTTTTCAAAAACTGATACGGGAAGACGGAGATGGACTCTTTGAAAAATGGTGGCATAGATGTAGCAAAAGGATTTGTATGGGGATGTGGCTTCGTCACAACATACTGGTTCGTCGGGCGAGCAAGGGTCTAGGAAAATCCAATTGTCTTCCCTGCCAAAGCGACATTTTTTCTTCCAAAAGGTTACTATTTTCTAATGAGAGGTATAAGAGGAGGTTTCAAAAGGGAGGTTCGGAGGTGCCCTGGAGTACAAGGTTTTATAATCCATGGGAGGTTGTAGCTAAACACAGTCACACGTAGAAAGCAAAAAAATGGCTCAAACCCAACACAATGTAGAAACAAGCAAAACAAGTATAAATTCATGCAGAAGAACAGGAAAGTGAAACCTAAACACACAATTAAGGATTCATACGACATCGTGCGAACAAACAGTATCGAGCATAAAACAATTATGGACGAAAACAGAATGATCCCAGGTAGAGCATGCAAAGGATGAATAATCGGGAGGGAAAAAAGGAGTACCTTTCATGACTGGAAGAAGGGAAGCTCGAAGGAATGAGTAAGAGAATTTTGAACGATGAGAGGTAAAAGGTGCAAATCCGAAGGGTTTTAGAATTTCTAAGAGAAGAAGGAATTCGAAACGGTTGAGTTTCGATGCCACTAGTCCTAGGACATGTGTGTATGTGGGGGTCGCGAACAGTAAAACGTCGGTTCAAAAACGCTTCTAACACCGCGCCCCACCTACCTCTGAGAAATTGTCACATCAACGGCCAACGGTACTCAGGAGACTCTTCGCTTAGCCAAGCTCAGCTCGAGCCTGGGGGGCATATGTACTGATCAGTGTTTAGTTCTCGGTAGTATTTTTGCACCGCGAGAGGCCTGCTCGGTTCTTGTGCACCGCGAGAGGCCTGCTCGGTTCTTTTGCGCTGCGAGAGGCTTGCTCGGTTGTTGGGCCTAACTAAACCTGTGCCAATGGCCTTGGTCAGGTTGGGCCCAGAGCGCATGATGGGTACACAAAGTAATTTCATTGATTCGTTTAAAAGATATATTTGTGTGATAGATATAATCTTGTTATTATTGTGTATATTTATTGTTAGTATGTGGCAGTATTTTCTCTGTTACATATATGTTGCATGTTTCTATTGCATATTTGTTACACGTGGGCAGTTGCTATTAACCCTAAGTAGATAGGGAGATGCATTTATAACAGAATGTTGGCCTGCGGTTTGGCACCTGAAGATCATTGGTGCCCGTGACAGGTGGTTTTTATGTTATTTTAACGTACTAGAATATTTTCAGTTAATATTTACTTATCTTCAGGGAGAATGGTTGCATGTTGCATGTTCGACAATAAAAGAAGAGTAAGTCTCCAGGAAAAGGTACGCTGTTTTGATACACTTTACAAAACTGTTACTTTTTGTGAGCCCTGGCTGACTTGATCGTTGGAGTGTAATCAACAAGTAGGGCGCCCTTTGTCCCAACGGAGTCTTATTCTAGCGCAACAAGGAGACGTGGTTCCAGAAGAGGTAGATCCAAGAGGAGACGTTCAACCTAAGGTCAACCGGCGACACGGTCAATCGACGAGAACACCAATGAAAAGATTCTCTATGAATAAATCCTAAATTAACCAACTTATCAGCACATGCATTTCCTTCACGAAAAATATGAGTAACCCTAAACCTGATTTTCCCACAGTAACTAAGACAAGTATTCCATTGATTATGAAGCATCCAAGGAACATTAGTCCTAACAGTAAACACCACACAAACCAAAGCAAAATCATATTCCAGCCAGACATTAGTAAGCCCCATCTTTTGAGCTTCCTCCATAACATGTATAATCCCATAAAACTCACTCGGCAACTAGAGCAGTCTTGATACAAACCGACAGATGACTAAGGACACAACAAGAACTTCCCAAAGGGGTCAGTCATCTCAAGATACAAAGTCAGGCCCAAAAAAGCCTCGAGCAAGAATCAACAAAAGAAAAAGAAGCTATAAACCAAAATATCAGAAGTTCTTCCTTTTGGTCTTCTTAAAAAAAATAGAATATGTTTGTAATTAAATTGGGCTCACTTTAAGGGTCCAAATAGCAAAGATAGGCTAGAATAAGGTACCATTAGCATAATAGGGGATGTGGGTAGCATTTTAGCTTGTTCCTAGCCAATTTGAAAGCATTTTGACCTAGTTTCTAGAAGGACAAGCCTAGGATGTGGGATTGACTTAGTCAAACCCTAAGGCTGCCCATTTTTTTCCTTTTCCCATCCTAGCCCTTTAGGTTGCTCTCCAAGGCTCCTTCACCTATAAATAGGAGGCTTACCTAGTGTATTTTACAAGTTGAATAAAATAGAGAAAATTTACTCTGCACAATTTTGTGTGTGAATGATTAGTGAGCCTTGTCCTCTTAGTCTTAGTCTTATCTTGTGAGTTTTGAGAGCTCTCAAGTGGCAACATCCTTCACTTATCTTGGATTCATTTCACCATCCAAGTGGCGTGCAACCATTCTCAATTCCAATTCTCATAAGCTTCATTTTCCTTCTTCTTTTCCTTCCATTATCATTCCATTCTATTCATAAACATGTTCTTGTTTTGTTGTCTTGAATTACATTATGTCATTGTCTTTGTTATTGTTTTCCATTCTTAAATTCCGCTCCATATCTTGTCATCATCTTCACCATATAATTGTGTTTTTCTTTTGCCTTTGTGTAATGAACCTTCACATCTCTTAACCACTTGGTTAAGTTAATGTCCAGTGGGGATTTTCCTTAGGTTTTCACTCTTAATTGTTTAACAATCTCAATTCTAATTCTAAAAGTGTCACCTAAATGAACAATCCTAAAATCAACTCACATCAAGTCTGAACTTCAAGAAATGCAGAGAAAGCTTCAATAAATTCCCCCATACTCCCACGGAAAATACCTCCACAAGGACCAGGATATCCCCTAGCAACCCCATGAGTGTTAATTTTAACCAAGCTTAGTGAAGGAAACTCCCATCTAACAGGAAGAGTACAAAGAACTTTACCAGTAATTAAATATTTTTATTCACTCCTATTTTAAACAAATCTTAATTTTCTTTTCTTTAAAATTGAAACAAATTACTTGTATTCTATTTTGTTGTAATATAATATTAACTAAATAAATTAAATTTATATAAAAGTATAAAATTATATTAAAAATTAAATTATTTTTAAATTCATGTAATTTTATTAATAAATAAATTTAAATATTATTTTCAATTTTATAAATTAATTACTTCATAAGTAATCATCTTTCAATTTTATTTCATACTCAATTTTATTAAAATTAAATTAAAGATGATTTTGTAATTTAATATATCATCTAATAATTATTTTTTCTTACATTAATCAAATATATTATAAATTTTTCATTCACTTTTTTTCAATCCAAATAATCTTATTTTTTACCAACTTTCCTCTCCTTTCTTTCAATTCTCATCCTCTCCCCAATCCTAATAATATCAAGAAATTTTTTTGAAAGTAACTATGACAAGAAACTCCAACACGAGAAGTTCTAAGTTTAGGGTTTAGGGTTTAGCATAGTACTTCCTGGTTTTAGGAAAGTAGGAAAATACCCTAAAAAAACACAATTAACATCATATACAAGGAGTTTATCCAACTCTAGAGATAAATCATGAGCAATACATACACAACCAAACACACACAATTGAAAAAATATGAACATATAGAAAAAAATGGAATAAAGAATTTTATTACTGAAAGAAAAAGACCACATTTTGTTAATAAGAAGACAAGTCGTTAGAGTAACATCACCCGATAGATGGACAGGTAGATTGACACCAAGAAACAAGGTCCGGGAAGTCTCAACCAGGTGTCTATTTTTTCCTATGCAATATTATTTTGTTGAGGTATGTGAGAACAAGTAGATTGGTGGAAAATGTCATGTAAACTTAAAATTGCAAAGAGACTAAAGGGAAAATCCTCTTTGGCATTATCACTTCTTAAATTATAATTACTTGGCCAATTTAACTTTTTATTTCATTTGAAAAGGATGCATAGATACCTAACACTTTAGAACTATTTTTCGTAAGAAAAAGAAGTACTCTTGCACATTATCACTTCTTATTAAAATTTTAATCTTAAAATTTTAATTACCAAGTCAATTGATTTTTTTATGTCATTTAAAACTATACAAAGATACGTAATATTGTTTAAAACTATCTCTTGTAAGAAAATTTCAAGTACATCTTCAATATTAATCAATAAAAATAATAAAATATCCAAAATCAAAACATAGACACAACTTTTTCTCAAATATCAAAATGGATAATAAAAAAACAAACCTTTTAAGAAAATAACATCTGACATATTTTTCTAGTTGACGTGACTCGCATTCTAATATATAACTTTTTTTTAATCGGCAAAATTTAAATAAATAAAATGAAGGTTGTTCTTGTTAGGGAGATGGGACCTAGAGAACTATTGAAGGCTTCGTCTTCTTCCTTCATTCGGGCAGGTTGCTAAAGCTTCACTATGATCCTTCTGGCCTTCGCGTTATTCTTTCGGTTTTCAGTCTCTTAGTCTTGGGTGAATGTCAAATGAGGGAGGTACCTGCATAAGGCACTCCGACGCTGAAGTCAGTAAAGAGAGTGTTCGACACTCGGAAGTGTACAGTGATAATGATGTACCTTTCTTCTTGGAATGTGTGTTATTTATATCATTTTAATGGGCTGATTAGTGGAATGGATCACACTTACGATCGTATTACCTAATTCTTAATGGTAGTTTAGCTTCACTGACCTTGGTTTGAGCGTTAATGGATTAAGTGTGTCGGTCGGCCTGACCGTCCGTGGGGGTCTTGATCAGCTTGGTCAGGGAGACCGAGTCATGATAGTGACTGTTTGGTCCATGCCAGTACACTTGCCCCCTAGGCTCGAGGATAAATGTATTCGATGAGTCTTTGATGATAGATATCGGTTGGTTATCATTAGGTATGCAACCGTTGGACTTCCCGAGGTATGACATGACCTTAGGCGGCGTGACATGACCCGCATTAATGAGGGGTCTTTTAGGCGCTAAGCGTTGCGAATCGTTGGATCTGGGAGATCTAACGGTTGTGATCGTTGCGACGCTTCGTCTTCCGAGGTCCTTGGCTTTTATAAATAGTGGTTCCAACAATGCTGAGATACTGTGCTACTTCTCTGTTAGAGTGTTCTGATACCCGAGTGTTCTCTCGCCCTCCTGCTTTGTTCCTGGTCTTCGACTTTATATAAGGTTAGTCATGTCAACCTTGTCTCGGCCCACATCTTCTTCTGATCCCCCTTCTCCTCTTCTCGCCTGTCTGTCTTATGTTAAAATGTATGGCTTTAAACTAGAGGGGGGGGGGGGGGGGGG
>Ga0123342_1008899_pt1 | contig 12339 bp, 7 predicted proteins | sample Turbeawhitnodule_FD_89960 | JGI IMG/M metagenome (GOLD analysis project Ga0123342, IMG submission 89960) | Root nodule microbial communities of legume samples collected from Mexico - Turtle bean Mexico white nodule | ecosystem: Host-associated > Plants > Roots > Nodule | place: Mexico: Nepantla... | reverse complement strand
TTTTTTTTTTATAATAAAAATATATATATATATATATATATATATATATATATATATATATATATATATATATATATATATATATATATCCACTCTCCTAACAAGAGGAATGGAGAATGCATCTTAGACTCCATAGGAAGAAGAACAACACATCTCATATGAGAAGGTATTTTAGAGTAATCTTGGTCTTTATAAAAATCATTAACATCCTCCATGAAGTCTCTAAGTGAATTTTCTAAGTGAATTTTCAAATATTATATGGTGTAAATCAAAGAACATAATGAGCAACAAACGACAACAATTACTTGTTGCACAAGAGAATCACGCAAGTGAGCCGACATTACTTGTTGAACTTAGAAATGAGTTAGTTGCACTCAAGAAATGAAGCGAAGAGAACACTACAAGAAAATCATGAAATAGAAACCAATTTGTAGAAACCAAAATAATTAGTTGCAACAGTAACTAAATTATAGACCATTTTAGAAACTAAAAAGAAATTTGGTTTCTAAATTAGTTTCTATTATTTTCTATTATTGTTAAATAATTTTTAAATTGGTATCTAATTAGTAACCAAGGTTTTTGCTACCAAATTTAGAAACTAAATAATTTGTAGTTAAAATCTTAGTTGCTAATTAGATACTAATTTAGAAACTATTTAACAATAATAGAAATTAATTTAGAAACCATTTTTTTTTTTCTAAAATGGTTTCTATTTTAGTTCCTATTGTAACTAATTATTTTGATCTCTACAAATTAGTTTCTATTTCATGATTTTCTTGTAGTGAAAGATGAACACAATGAAATGGTAAAATCTCTAAATAAAGATAAAAAATCCAAACACCTTGTATGAGCCAAGTTGTGGACAACTCCGAGAGGAGATAGAAACTCCAAGCTACTCTCGACCGACATCAGTGTCTCTATCCCTTATATTCATAGGGCGTAAAGGTCAGCAATAGTCACAAGATCATATCATATGACCACATTTTAGTTCATACTCAAGTAACCACAAGAGGATCTCCTCAATACTCCTTTTTGGAGATGAGATTATGGAAATTCCATCTTCAAATTGAAAAAACTTATTAATTAATGAAGATTAAAGATAAATATAATAGTTTTATATTTTAAGGCAATATATAATTTATACTTGAGAAAAATATTCAAAATACAGTTATCTTTTAAAAATAAAAATTGTGATATATTTGAAAATACTAAAGATAAAAAAAAACAATAAAACTCTACTCGGAGCACCTACTTATTCCACTTACACCCTCACATCGTATGAGGTTTTCCTATACATCAAAACCTAATACAAAGTATTTTAGGATTATTTTATCTAAGATAAAGTTAAAATATTTAACATTTTCTTTAAAAATACAATTATTTGCATATATATGGTGAGCCTTCCCTTGGTTTTACTAACTTTCGTAAGAAAAAAATACAATTATATATTTTCAAGTATTTATTATAAGTTTAATACTAATTCGATGGCTGATAAGAAATAATTGTTGGTAGGCTTTTTAAGATAATTACAACAAAAGTTAATCAACCACTTTTCAGGATAATTTGTAATTTAATGATAATGTAATTTTTTTTTTCATTTGGAGAGTTTCACTTTTTTTAGTGTCTAATGATTATGCATTGGTGAATGTGGGTTGATAAAAAATTGGTGGATAGAAATAATATTAATTGTTTTAATAGTTAATAAAAAAAGAAATCTTACATATATATTGATAAAAAAAAATTAGCTTGACATAAAAGTTTGTAAATATGTCTCTCAAATATGGGTTGATACCCTTATATAATTATATATTTGTCGTTTTTTTCCGATAACAAGAAAAAACAAAAGAATGAGATTTCAAAATTAATATTTGGGAATGTCCAACTTTATTAGTAAATATGTACTTTCAATGTATAAAATAATAATAATAATAATATAATTTTATATCCTTTCTTTTGTTATTTTTTCCCTCTCTTTTTTCTTGTAAAATTATCCTTATTTTACGATCAATCTTTATATAATATATAGCTAATTATTTTTTATAAATTAAAACCATACTTATTAATTCAAATTTTTGTTCCCGTATTTTATAAAATTGGCAATTTCGGTCCTTAACACTGTTTCTCTTTAATTTTAATTCCTAATTTTTAATTTAAGTATAATTTTGTTTTATGCAATTTTGATACTTTAAGTTTTAATTTTTCATAATTTTATGTTTTTAAAAATATATTGAATCAATCTCAAATTATATTTGTAACACTAACCATGCAATTATTACCATTTTCAATGATATAGAAAAGCTGTAAGTAATCATATGTTTTTCATCTCTATAATGTCTAAACAATAATTTTTTTTTACAAATAACTGAACTAAAAATTGAATAAAATTACGAATAATTAAAAGTTAGATCATCAAAATTTTATAAATAACTAAAATCACAAGAATTTTACAAAATATGGAACTAAAATTACAAATCATCCTTGAAAATATTAGTTAGTAAAAATTGAGTTATACAACAAATTTCTGCACCTTGTAGGATTGTCTGTGTTATGTGTTCAAATTTTCAAATTAACCCTAAAAATTGTATTATATTCCGAATATTTGGCACCTACAGAATTTATTAGACTGAAAATGATAGATTCTCTAGATCTGTAGGGCCTGTTAGTTGTCAAACCTAGAAAACTTTTAATAGAAAAATTTCCTATTATATATCAGATAAAAAAAAAACTCTCAGTTATCTCAAATTATCTTTTTTTTTAAAATTTTTTATCTTAACTGTTTCTCTCTTTCAACCTACTTTCTTTTAACATTTATGATTAATTAATGTTGATAAATAATGTTATATTAAGTGGTATATATATATATATATATATATATATATATATATATGGAGTGTGGTGGAGAGAGAAGAGAAGAGAAGAGAATAGAAATATAGAGTAACAGAGAAAGGTTAAAATGTTGATGATGATGATGGAGGAGAGAAGAGGAGAGGGGATTTTACTGAATGGCCCTTGAAGTTGAGGGTTTCATTTTTACTACGTCATGGTGAGAGAGGTGGAGAAAATTGAAAATGTAAAAGAAAAACAAAAGTTGCTGTTTATGGTGGTAATTTGCACCTGGAAAGATGCATTGTTTAGCTAAAACATCGATGTCGAGTGCATGGTTTGGGCAAAAAACCATTCCAGCTTAGCTCCTCCTTTTTCCTTCTTCACACCTTCTCTCTCTCTCTCTCTCATGCACTCCTTTCAAACATACACAAACAAAGAAAGGGCTATAAATAGGAGGGATGGAAGTGGAACAAAGTCTATAGTGCAGTTTGATTTCTTTGGGATTACAAATTTTTCCGAAAGCTGAACTTGCCGGAGTGAGACACAGGTTAGCCACCTCTCTGCTTCTTTTCTCATTTTATTATTTTCATTCTCTTTTCTCTTCTTCATATAACCAACCCTTCTTTTTTCTCACAACCACATCACTTTCCAAGTTTTCTTTCTGCTTCACAGAAGAAAAAAAATGGAATATTTCATCTCTCAAGGGTCATCTATTCTTCTGCATATTTCTGTGTTTCAAGAAAAGGGTCTCTTTGTGAGTTGAGAAGATCCACCTCACAAATCACAAGGGTTTCTTTCTGCTTGCTTGCTCCTGGAGGGAGTGGGTGGATTTTGTTGTTTTTCATATATAGGCAAAGAAAGAGAGGAACACTGACACATACATATACATAGATACAAACAAAAACACCGATGAAGGAAAAGTCTTGTAACTTAACCTGCTCTTTCATCAAAGGGGCTACACCTGCACCATCTCCAAATCTTGTTCATTGTCTTAGATCTTGCTCTTCATTTTCATCTCAAACTAAAACAATATACATCTGCCTTTACCCTATTTAGCCACATGGTATAACACACACAACTTCTCGTATATCATATGTATTTCTCTAGTTTTTGGACGGGTTAGGTATGTATAAGGGTTGCTGATCTTTATTTCTTTATTCTTTCTTACTGATATATAAAAAAAATATGTATTTCTCTAAGTTATATATAATTCCTTAATTTTGAAGTTTTGTGGAAGTAAGATCTAACCTGGATTTGATCAGATCTAGTTTTGTAGGAGGTGTTTGATGTTATAAAGATATGATCTGGTGTTTAAGTTTATATATAAGTTGATGATTCCCTTGGTTTGTTTTGAGAAGGAACAGTTGAAGAATGGGGAGAGGAAAGATTGAAATCAAAAGGATTGAGAACACCACAAATCGGCAGGTAACCTTCTGCAAGAGAAGAAACGGGCTTCTGAAGAAAGCTTATGAGTTATCAGTGCTGTGTGATGCAGAAGTGGCTCTCATTGTCTTCTCCAGCCGTGGCAGACTCTATGAGTATTCAAACAACAAGTCAGTGTTTTACCTTCTTCTTCCCTCCATTTTCTCTTCCTTTATCATTATATATATACATGTCTACACTTTGCATGACTTTGCAGATTCTTCTTTTTCTCTGTGAAGCTCAACTATAATAATTGGAACTATCTGTTGTAATTAAAATGCTTAATTAATGATTCCATTAGTACAATAAGTTGCATTATTGCTGTCAGACTGCGTAGATCTGCAAAATTCAAACGTGACCCAGTGAAACAATGACACCCCTAAACAACATTTTTACAAAATAGGAAAAATAAAAAACTTAAAATATTTAGGTTTAGGAAATTAATTAGGGTTTATGCTAACTGGTGGTTAAGGGTTAAGCGTATTTAATATTCTGTATACGTTCCTTAACTAATGCATTAAAAGCACTCATTACTATAAGGTTAACTTATCTCTTATTATTATAATTAGAATTTAATGTTCATTTTCAGGCAAATGCTTCTTCCAAAATCTTGTTAATCATGTGTATTAGTAGCCAATAAATATTAGGGTATATACTTTACCATAGTTTATTCACCTTCCATTTGTTGAAGTCATACGTAAATCAATACCAGTAATATGTATTTGTGTATCAGTTTTACGTTGTTATGAAAAAAAACTCTATAACTAAATTATTAAGCATATTAAGAACATTCTAAAACGATAATCTATGAAATCCAAAGTGCAAACATGCGTATATTTAAACCAGAATGAATAGTTATTAAAGGGTTTCACTGCAACCAGCTCAGAGAATTAAGTGATCCACCCCATTAATGTTTGTAAAAGCTTGAAATGAAGAAGGAATTAAAGAGAGAAATGGCTATGGAGCATGCATGTGTAGTATAGTGATGATTTAATGATAAGGTGGACCTGCAACTTCAGTCCCTTGTAAGTAACCAAAGACTCAGAGCAGACCTTGTAACGGTACACTTACTTTCTTTTCTTCTTGTACTTGTGGAGATATCATAACTTGTCTTTCCTTCTTCTCTGTTCATGTTGAAGTGACAGAGAGTGATTCTTTCAGTTCCCTTTAGTTAGGGTTTGCTTCTCTCTCAAACCTTATACCTTTTTCCCTTTGCACCAAAACAGTCAAACACTGTACTTTCCTTAGATTTCCAACACAACCATCATAATTTCACATCTAATATTAATATTATTTTATTTTAAAATTCTGGTGCATGGTAAAATATTATTATTTTAATTATGTTTCTTTTATTTTTTAATATAAATTAGGTTCTACAGTGGAACTTGAAACTATAGTTTATTTTCAGTAACACTGTTTACAGCTTATACTACTACACACTATCACATATTTGAAAACACTACTAGCATTACTATTCTAGACTATGAATTTATGTTTGATGCACCATATTGGTTCTTAAAAGTAATTAGTTGTTGTAACTTTACACCATCCATAACAATTAATGATGATGATGATAATGGGTGTGAGCATTATATTAATTATGTGTCTAATTGGACTCACCTACTATGCTGGCCAACAAAGTTGTAAGAGACACTGAGTTTGTATCAGTGAGTCAGATGAGATCCAATGAGCCAACCTCTGCTTCACAATGCTCATCTATTTCTTTCCTTTTGAGTGATAACACATCAGAATCTGTGCATGCATGCATGTGTATATGTATATATATATATATATATGCATATATATATATATATAGAGAGAGAGAGAGAGAAAAGTGAATGAAAAAGTTTGGGTCAATAAATCAGTTGTGCTCGATTCAAATTTCTCTGATATCCAATTTGCTTCCTCAAACTTCTTTGCCTTCTTCAGTGAAAGCAACTCACTTTTTTCTCTTCTCTTTTATCCACAGACTCTCTGTCCCTTCGTGTATTTTTCTACCTTTTAGTTTCACTCCCTCATCAGGTTAAGTTCTGAAAGGAAGACAAGAAAAAAGCGAGTTTCATGTGCAGATGATTGTACGTTTGTCCCCTACAAGTTTTTTTTCATCTATTCTCTTCAAAATATAAAGATTCCAAGTTTCTTTTCAAAGATATGATGAACTTAAAAAGTAAAGAAGTTGCAGCTTAAGATCTTGATACGCATAGTTAGTATATATATAGATAGATAGATAGATATATTTTGTTTTGTTGTGATTGTTAAGAATATCATAGCTAAATACAATAACAAACTATGAGTGAAACTTCCCTTTAGGGTGAGACATTAACTGCGTACGGATCAAACAAAATTGCATGAAAAGGAACAAATAAAAAGAGAAAAACAGTAATGAAGTGGAACGTGACCATTCTACTTACATTAGAGGTGGTATTCAAATTAGAGAAGAACAACATTAAAATCACTAAGAGAAAATATGCTTTTGAAAATTCTGATATAACTCTATAACTCAGTTTAGATATAAATATATATAATAAATGATAAATTTATAATTAAATAATATAATTAAAATAATAATTGTAGTTGTATAAAAAATGTGGATTGTTATTATGTATGTTTGTTTTCGGCTCGAACACGAAATCCTTTATTCTCCATCAGATCATCAGAATAATAAGCACACACCATTGTTCAACCATCACCTGTGTTCTTGTGCACATCACGAAGTCTTTCTAGGGTTTATAACGTTGTGAAATGGAATTTGAAGCACGTTGTTAGGGTCTTTAAAATTGGAGTGTTATATTGTTTTAAAGTTAACATATATTCATAACGTATTATTATGAAAGATGTGATATTTTCAGACTGATATTAAATGTTAGCATGTACTTTTTTTAGTGTAACCAATTATGTGATCATAATTAGTGAACGAGATTAGTGAAGTTGAAAAAAAACTTCCCTTATTAAAGGAATTTAATATAATTATGCAGAAAAATGAATTATGCAGCATAAGATCAACTCCTAGTACATGATTTTTTTTTGTATGTTGGCGTTTGTGATTGCAGCATAAGATCAACAATTGAGAGGTACAAAAAGGCATGTTCAGATCATTCAAGCACCAGCACTACGACAGAAATCAATGCTCAGGTAGTTTCATGCACTTTTCATCTCATTAATATCACTGTTAATGAAATTGAATTACTTATAGTCTAGTGTGTCATTGTAAAACAGTATTATCAACAAGAATCTGCAAAGCTGAGACAGCAAATACAGATGCTGCAAAATTCAAACAGGTGATTTTTTATTATTATCATCTCTCTTCTTCTCTTAATCAAATGACATGTATGTTGTTTGATTCATTGATCCACACATGACATATTTTGCAGGCACCTAATGGGTGATGCTTTAAGCACATTGACTGTGAAGGAACTTAAGCAGTTGGAGAATAGACTTGAAAGAGGAATCACTAGAATCAGATCTAAGAAAGTAAGATTAATCTTAAGCTTCTCATAGTGATTATTATGCATAGAGTGATCGAATCTTGTTGCCCTCTCTATTTGCTAATAATGTCTTGTTACTTTCTTCCCTTTTTCTCTAACTACACAGCATGAGATGCTACTGGCAGAAATTGAATACTTCCAGAAAAGGGTAATTCATTGAACCTTCATTAGCCAAAATTTGTAGCTATTATCTTCATTAATCTCACTGCTAACTAATACCATGCATGCATAGGAAATTGAACTGGAAAACGAAAATCTTTGCCTTCGGACTAAGGTAAGTTGATTCAGTTTCCTAGATTAATTAAACAGATGAAATTGTTCTGACAAGAGAAGAATATTGAAAATTTTCAGATAACTGACGTTGAGAGGATTCAGCAAGTAAACATGGTTTCTGGACCAGAGCTGAATGCCATTCAGGCATTGGCTTCTCGTAACTTCTTCAATCCAAACATGATGGAGGGTGGATCTGTTTACCCTCAGTCAGACAAGAAGATTCTTCATCTTGGGTATGTTTCTTTATCATCATTTTCTTCATTTCATACATCATTTGCAGCTTTTGATCATTTTGAAACTTGTGATCAATTTGAATGATAATGGTTTGTTGGTTTTGGTGAATGCAGGTGATGAATATATAATATTAGCCAACTACGGCTAAATGCATTATTACTACTTCTTCTTCGATTGCTCATTATTAGACCAACTCATCTCTTTTAAATTCTCTTTTTCAATATATAATATATATGGATACTTATATTATTATATATATGTATTGATGATTCTATCATATATAACCATCTATGTTGCTAGAACAATAATTAAAAAATAGTTGTGTATGAAGACATTAAGCTATTATTATGGCATTTTATGAACGACTCTTTTTTTTATCTTGTAAGTGAATTTTCTTGTTAGAGTTTGTGATACTTAGGGTTAGGTATTGAAATTTTTTGGATTTGATGGGATCACGTGCTTCATTCAGTTAATAGTATAAATTAAGGTTGATCATAAAAAAAAGTTATAATCTTATTATCACACGAGTTCAACAACTAATTAGTTTGATCGTACAAATTTAATTGATTAAAAATAATTTAAGAGGGATCACAATGAATACAATAAAAAAAATAAATCTAATTAAGTGATAATATATTAAAAAATAAATTAGGATTCAAGAGAGAAACTATGACACAATCCGTAGTAGAACAATTTAGCCACACATATTGAGAATATTTTTTTTATTGGTAGTAAAAAATAAATAAATGTGGCCTCCTTTAAGGATGGTCTAACCGTTATATAGATCAAAATTGACAAAAGAAAGAGAAAGAGTAAAAATATATATAAGAATTTGTCTCTACTTCCTCTTTGGGATTCACCTATTTTGTTTCCTAGAAAGCTAATAAAACTAAAAGGTATATTGAAAAGTAAAAGTTTGAATGTATAAAATTTATAGCATAAAGGGCTTTAAATAAAATTAAATTATGGGTTTGGGTCTTATTATATTTAACATTCTCATATTAAGATAAACAATGTGTTCTGAATTACTCTAGGTTGTGTTGCACTATTGAAAAAACTCTAGTAAAAATCTTCGTCTTTAGGGTTTAGGGTTTAGAGTATAATAAATATGTCGTAGGTTTATCCTACATCATATTGTTTAAATTAAAAAAAAAAACATAAAATCTTCATCTTCTAGGAAGATTGTGCTAGTTGTTGACATGATTATGTAGTTTAGAGACTTTTTTTCATCAATAAAAAAAAGAATAAAGTAAATATGAAATATTCTAGGGATGTTTCAACCCTATTACAAAGAAACAGGTTATGTATATGCATAATTTCAAGAAAAAAGTCCTTGATTACATCAATCTCCCACCTTTAGAAAGGAATTGTCATGGTCTTAGTGTTATAATTACACAAAATCAAACAAAAACAACAAAACACAAAAATTCCAAAATGACTTCTAATAAGTTTATTATGATTTAACTAAAATAACAATTTTGAACCTTAAAAGAAAAACATCTCGAGAGGATTTATATAGTTGTAGAAAGAAATAAAAAGCTGCAAAGTTTACCCTGCTCATGCAGCCTCAAATAATACATTTCCCATGAGATTTTTTCCCTTATATGAACTAATTTTGACTTTTTTTTTATTAAGAACAACAATAAATTTTGTTAATAAAATTATAATAAAAAAATCACTAAAGTTATAGTAAATTACTTTTATAAAATCCCTAAATTGTTGCTTATTGTTAAGCTTTCAAATGATTATGGAGTTTGAAATAATTATTTTTTATGGCTTGATCACTTTTATTCATATAAACATGATTATTAATTTCAACAAGTTCCAAAATTTTCATCCTAAAAATAAACTAAATACTCACATTTGTGGTCATATTAGTGTTAATATTTAAGTTAGGAGATATGATCATTTTCATAAGCATGCATAAAGCAATTGTACGGAGAGAAATCTGATGTTTGAGATGCAACATAATAAGAAAATTAAAGTTCGAATTGGTAATGGTACATGTATGCCTATTGTATATATTGGTACTACAAAATATACTTCATCACACACTAATACGGATTTTATCTTACGAAATCTTTTTCATGTTCCTCACATCACAAAGAATTTACTTAGTGTATCTCAGTTTGCCAAAGATGATAATGTCTACTTTGAATTTTTTTCGTAAAGATTGCTATGTGAAACATTAGGTAACCAAACAGACTCTGCTTCACGGAACTGTTAAAGATGGCATCTATGTTTTTCTTGAGCCTCTTTTTTCTGTTTCTGCTAATGCAAACAACACTGTTCTTAAATCTGGAAATTCTAATATACAGCTTTGGCATGCTAGACTAGGCCATTGTAATTACAATACTGTCAAAACAGTTTTACAAACATGTAATATTCATTTGATGGTTGCAAATAGTTTTGTGATGCGTGTGTGTTTGCAAAGCTACTTAAATGCCTTTTAAAGATTTGACTACTATTTATAACTCTCCTTTGCAATTGATCTATATTGATAGTTGGGGTCCTGCACCCATTCTGTTTTCCACTGGAGCATGTTATTATATCTCTTTTCTTGATGATTTTTCTAAGTATACGTGGTTGTATGTCTTACATAGTAAATATCAGGCTTTCTCCATTTTTAAATAGTTTAAGTCTTTAGTTGAAAATCAAACTGGTAACCGTCTTCAGGCTATACAAACTAACAATGCTAAAGATTTTTTATGTTTTAAATCTTTCTTGCATGAGCATGGTATTCACCATAGACTAACTTGTGCTTACACTCATGAACAAAATGGTGCCATAGAACGTAAACATAGGCATGTGGTTGATACTGGTTTAACCATTCTTATTGCAGCCTCTTTACCTTTAAAATTTTGGGTTGAAGCGTTTCATGTCGTTGTTCATATTATTAATATTTTACCTACCTCTGTGCTTAACAACAAAAATCCATATGAAACTTTATTTGGTATTAAACCTTGTTATGCTCATTTAAAACCTTTTGGTTGTGCATGTTATCCTCTTCTACGTCATATCATAAGCATAAGTTCAATTTTCGCTCTACATGTTGTGTTTTTCTTGGGTATAGTTTACAAAACAAAGGATATATTTGTTTATCTAATATTGGAAAACTATATGTATCTCACCATGTTGTTTTTAATGAAAAATTATTTCTTTACTCTCTTCCTGAGTACAATTTTCACATCTCTTCTAATTTTATGGAGTTTTCTTCTCATACTCCTTCTATGCTTATGCTCTTACCTGCTCCTTCTCATAACACTTTACCTGTTTCAGCACCTGTTTCACACACTACACCATCTATATCTTCAGAAACTGTTTTTCCTTCTTCTGTTATTAATGAGGTTTCCACTAATCCTCCTATAATCAACAATGCTCATCCTATGATAACTCGATCCAAAGCTGGAGTGTTGAAACCTAAGACTTATACAACTACTGTCTCTTATGCTCACGAACCGCTCTCTTAAAGTTGCCTTATCATCCTCATCTTGGTTACAAGCTATGGAAGATGAATATCGAGCTCTTCTTCAAAATAGAACATGGAGTCTCACTTCTCTGCCCTCTGGTGCTAAAGTTGTGGGTTACAAATGGATTTTCAAAACAAGTTCAGTGCGGATGACACGTTTCAACGACATAAAGCACGGTTAGTGGCAAAAGGCTTCACCCAATCTCCAGGTTTGGACTATAATGAAACTTTTAGCCCTGTTGTCAAACCTATTACCATTAGAGTTTTGTTATCTCATGTTGTTTCAAACAATTGGCCTATACATCAAATTGATGTTAATGAGGCTTTTCTTAATGGAGATCTCACAGAAGATGTCTACATGAATCAACCTCCAGGTTTTGAATCCTCTAATTCTACTTTTGTTTGTAAGTTACATAAAGCTATATATGGTTTAAAATAGGCACCGCGGTCCTGGTCTAAGTTAAGTTTCACTCTTGAAGACCTTTGTTGGAGATCCCACATCGACGGGAGATTAGAGCCTTTCATTGTATATAAGTGGGTGCAAACCTCAACCTTATGAGCCGGTTTTATGGGGTTGAGTTAGGCTTAAAGTCCACTTTGTAATATGGTATCAGAGCCATTTCGAGCCTA
>Ga0123342_1008898_pt1 | contig 12340 bp, 9 predicted proteins | sample Turbeawhitnodule_FD_89960 | JGI IMG/M metagenome (GOLD analysis project Ga0123342, IMG submission 89960) | Root nodule microbial communities of legume samples collected from Mexico - Turtle bean Mexico white nodule | ecosystem: Host-associated > Plants > Roots > Nodule | place: Mexico: Nepantla... | reverse complement strand
TATATATATACATATATATATATATATATACATACATATATATATATATACATACATATATATATATATATATACATACATATATATATATATATGTATATATGTATGTAAGTGGTGATTTTCTTTGCATTGCCAATGGTATTGTAAAGTACTAAAAGCTCTCCAATATCCTAAAAAACTAGATTAAGACAATGAATTGCACAATAAGAACAAATTTGGTTCTCTTTCCATTAACATTCTCCCAATTGCCACAAGGTTAGAAGTCCCATCCGTAACTACTTAGACAACATACTTCTCTCCAATTTCATCCACTATGTTGTCCAACAACTCATGCCTTTTTTCCATCTTTTATCAAATCACTAGTATCAATAGATTTAAAAAAAAATAGTCTCACTTGGACTGTTAATAAGAAAATTAGTAAGTGATCTTCCTTTCCAGTTTGTCCAATCATCATACATCAATGTATATCCCCATTTTCCCTAATCACTCCTATATTTGTCTAAACATTTTTGTACATTGTTCACAACTTTTCTAATAGGAAACTTTTACCTCATGATAAGAAGGAGGCTTTAAACCTTTTCCATACTCTTCAACAACCTTTAACATTTAGATAAAAATGGGACAACTTTGTTGGATCGAGAGTTTATCACTAGGCCAAAATTTATAACTAATAGTTACGACACAACTCTTTCTCATTAAGAACATCACAAAAAAAAAACACCACGATTCAATTGTGACTTAACTCACATGTCCTCTACCATGGGATAATTAATGCCAACCACAACGATTTCCATCAACAATTGCCTCACTCGAAATTGAACTTGTGACTTTGGCTCTGATATTGATTGTGGCACCCTAATTATCAACTACAACTTTTCGCCTAGGGATAAATGTTAGGTCCAACCATTCATATCAAAGCATATTAGAACATTTATTGCAAATAGAAGAAAAATAAAGCAACTACTTATTTATTGATGTTTCAAAAATTTAAATAGAAATAAAAACTCAAACAAAAAGAAAAAAAAAAGCTCTCAAACTATATACCCAAGAAAACTCCAAAAACCTAGATATTTCTTCCCCTTTTTGGCATATAAAAAAGGGTGTACTAAAAGAAGTCATCACTATTGTTGGGGTTTGGGTGTCTATTTAGGGATAATCTCGCTTAACTGGTGAGCTACTTCATATAGAGAATAGTCAAGTTGATTAGAAAAGCTAAGAGCAAGATTATCAAGTTTTCTTGAATGACGATCCTCCATAGCTCGAAGATGAAAATGATAATCTTCCCTATACCTTCTAAACCTTTCTTCCATCTCATCAATGCACTGATGGATGCTTCTGCGTTTATTCTGAATGGATTGATAAATCATCCCTTGAACTTTACCAAGCACATTGCCTTGAAAAGGATTTGATTCTAGGATTTGGAAAGAATCATCAATGTTTCCAACATTATTATTTCCAATTGATGATTCACATGAATCATTCAACAAGGCATTAATAGACTTATGTGTTGATCAGGGATGATCTTGAAGCTTTGATGTCTCCAAATCCATGGTGTTTGATGGAAGACTGGAGTTACTCTGTGTGTGGGTGGGTTTTGGGTAGAATGATGTGTAATCCACTCTTTGTTTGAATCTAAAACATTTTGGAATCAAAACCTTTTTGAAAAATATTGTTTTATGAAGAAGTGGAAAAACAACATGTTGTTTTGTCGTTTGTTTATCACTTAGAAGTTTTTGAAAAGGGTTTGAAGCTGTTTGACTTGGTTGACTTTGCTGTCAAACCAATTCAATCGGCTGTTTCGTGAATTCAACCGATTGTTTGTTGAAAATCCATAGCATAATTTCTGTTATGTTTGCAAATCAGCTTTAAATGTTTTCTAACTAAATTGGCTCCTGTTTTAAATGTTTTTAACAACTTTTGGAGTATTTAAAGAGGTTGTTATACTCCCTTAAAGTTTGATAACAGTTTTGAGACATTTGTAAAAGTGTGAAAACAGATTTGAGTTTTCAAGATTTGCATTCAAGCTTTTGGGTTTTCTCAAAGAAGTGGAATATGATTGTTGTAATCTTTTGATTTGATCTTCATCAAGTGTAATCCTTTCTGAATCTATTGTATTTCTTAATACTGTTGTGTTAAGTGCAGAATCAGAGGTTGTTCTGATTTCTGTGGTGTTTGTGTGCCAAAGGAAGTGTGTGTCTTGAGGTGTTCAAGGTCACTTCTTTGGTGGTGTGTTTGTAATCTGGATTTTGATTGCATAGTAGATACCTAGTGGTTTCTGGGGGCTGGATGTAGCTCTTGGGATAAGAGTGAACCAGTATAAATTGCTTGTGTGCTTTTTCTCTTACCCTGAACTTATTTAAATTCTTCTTTTAAGTTGTTTTCAATTCAGCTGATATAAACAACCGGTTGATTTTCTGTAAATCAACTTAAACAATTTTAATTGATTACTTTATGGATTTCTATATCTGTGATTCTACTTTGAACTTCATTATACCTTCAAAGTTTGCGAAAGTCTTTCATAAACAATTCACCCCCCTCTTGCTTAAGGCCATATATTCTAACATTATGTGCACACATCCATATTGCTTCGAGATCAATTTTTTTTAGGAAAAGTTTATTTTGTAGCCTTAACGTCTCCCTCACAAGCAAAAAAGATAGGATGAAAAAAAATCCATGGGTTTTATGGTTTATATATAGGAGAAAATGGATTGAAAGAACAGAAGAGAGGCGCAAAAAAAACTCTGAAAGATTTAACTCAAGGTCTACGATGATTTTTTTTAGGTTAAACGATATATATATATATATATATATATATATATATAATAAGGGTAGATTAAAAATGGTAACATGGAAATGATAATAAATTTTAAAATGTAGCATATATATTCTTTCTAAAACAAAACAAAATGAAACCAATAAGCAAATAAAGACAAATATAAATCAACCATATGCAAAATAATCAGATGTAAGGTGAAACACATGAGGTTTCCAAATATGTCTAATGAAATAGGATATGATTGTCTAAAACATACGAGTTTTTGATCGTCTAGAGCACATACATTCTAGACTCTCTAATGCATGAAAACTTAGACCGTTTATATGCATAAAAGATGTTTCTAACATTACAAGCTACACTAACTGATATCAATCATTCTTTAATAATGATCATCCCCAAAATGGTTTCTTAAAATCGCTCTTCCCTAAGACGTTTTGTGAAAATATTTGCGAGTTGGTACTCTGTTGGAACAAACTACAAATCCACAATTCCTATTTGAACATGATTTCTAATTAAATGATGTTTGATTTCAATATACTTAACTCGTGAATGAAAAATAGAAAGGTGAACTTCCCTTGGATCAACTTGAAAATGAGCACCAAAACAAATGTCGAACATAATATTTGGTCTAGACACTGTTAGGTAAAGCAATGATCCAATAATTTGCCTATACTTAATGATGTCCATTGGAATAGACTATTTCTCTAGACTTAGATATGTTGTTGGGTGCATGGGAGTGCTCATTGTTAGAATAAGTAGCCTAAACAAGAGGGGAGGGTGAATTCTTTTCACAAAATTTTCACAAAGTTTGGAAGTAGAGTGAAAAGTTCTAAAAATCAACCAATTCATTTTCTGTTCCACTGGATAAAAGTGCAGTTTTAGAGTTCTTTACAAAAATTCAACTGGTTGTTTTCTCGAAACAACAGGTTGTTTATAACAGCAGACAAAGAACAATGTTAAAAACAATGTATAAGAGAAGGGATAAAGAGATTCAAACAAAGATGTTTATACTTGTTCACTCTTAACCAAGAGTTACATCCAGTTCTCAGCTAACCACTGACAATTCACTAAGTAATCAAATTAAGATTACAAACACACGCTAAGAGTGATGATCTTGAACCCCTTAAGAACACAAATCACTCCTTGGCAACACCACAGTTTTCAGAAACCCTTTATGAAACTTCCTTACACCAAATGCACAGAATTACAGTGTTCAAAAGAAAGGAAATAGAGTACACCTGAGTTTTACAAAGTAGTACAAAAGTATACAAAAACTCAGTCCTATTCCACACACAATCAATTTTTATCAGCTATCTCTCTTAGGTTTTTGAAAAGATTATCAAACAACCTTTATATAGACTTAAACAAGTGGTTAAAATGGTTAGATCATAAATAAAAAACAGTTGGAATCATTTAAAAAGTTTCAAACACTTAACAAAATTTCGTTATAAAAACAACATATTATTTTCCAAAAGAATAGATTGTTTTCCAAAACAACAGATTGAAATAAATCTTTTGTTAAAGTTTTGATAAAAACAACCAGTTGTTTTATCGAAATAACCGGTTGTTTCAGTTTGACAACAAAGACAAAATAAAGCAAAACTTTTCCAAAACATTTTGAAAACCACTAAGTGACAAACAACCAGTTGTTTCAAGAATTCAACAGGTTGAAAAACTTGTTTTATCCTCAATACCTTTGAGTAATAGCTTTTTCAACTAGTTGGTTTGAAAAACAACTGACTAAAATTTCTCAGCTTATAAGAAAACATTTCTTTTAAAAGAGATTAAGAGTTAAGTGAGCTTGGATCAATACAAGGTGTGAATTGACAAGTTAAAAACTACTAGACAACATACACACACACATAGTAGTAGTTTCTTCACGTCTTCCACACAGATTTGGAGGCATCAAAACATCTTGACCAACAATCTCCGCCTATTTGATGAAGACAAATCCCTGGTTTTTTTGTATTATAGTTTTTGAACTTGAGAGGTCTTGCAAAAGAGAATTGTATACCATACAAAGCAAGTATAACAACAGGATAAAATAGTTTCATCAAGCACACTCAAAACCAATTTCTGTATAACCCATAAGCATAAAAATCAGAGTGTGACAGCATCAGAAAAACCAGAGTGTGGCAGCAGATTATGCAGAATTTAAAAGCACGATAGTGTAGCAGAATTACAACCAAGTGAACCACCAATTTCTCCCCCTATTTGTCTTCACAAATAGACAAAGAGAAGGTTTTTCAACAAAGATTTTGAGAATCAAAGATACCTAACTCATTGCGTAAGAGATAAAACCTTTCACGAAGGAGTGGTTTGGTGAAGATATCCGCTAGTTGTTTTTCAGTTTTAATAAACTGGATTTCACAATCACCATTGCTCACATGATCCCTTATAAAGTGGTGACAACTCTTAATGTGCTTTGTACTTGAATGTTGAATCTTATTTTTGGTGAAGTTGATTGCACTTGTGTTATCACAAAGTAAATGCACATTGTTTAGCTTCAAACCAAAGTCTTCTAGCTTCTATTTGATTCATAGAATTTGTGCACAACAACTTTCAGCAACTATGTATTCAGCTTCTGCAGTGGAGAGAGCCACATAAGCTTGCTTCTTGTTATGCCAAGATATGAGACTTTCTCGAAGAAGATGACATGTTTCATTTGTGCTCTTTCTATCCAGTTTGCACCCTGCAAAATAAGAATTAGAATATCCAACACTGGTTGTGCCTTTGATATATTTCAGAATTCATTTGGTAGCTTTGAAGTGAGATTCTTTTGGATTTGATTTAAATTTGGAACATAAGCAAACAACAAACATGATGTCAAGTCTGCCAGCAATGAGATATAGCAAGGATCCAATCAATCCTCTGAATTTTGTTTGATCCAATGCTTGTCCAGCCAAGTCTGCATCCATGTAGCAGCTTTTTGATATTGATGTGGAGGCCTCTTTGCAGTTTTCCATCTCAAACTTCTTGAGAATCTCCCTGCAGTACTTAGCTTGACTTAGGAAAATGCCATTCTTTAATTGCTTGACCTGCAACCTTAAGAAGAATGATAACTCCCATATCATGGACGTTTCAAATTCTCCCTGCATAGTTGTAACAATTTTCTCACATAGGCAATCATTAGTAGCCCCAAAGATGATATCATCAACATAGATTTGGACTAAGATGATGCCAGATTTATATTTTTTAATAAAAAGAGTTTTATCAATTTTTCCTCTCTCATAGCCATGAGATAAGAGAAAATTGCTAAGCCTCTCTTGGGACTTGCTTCAGTCCATACAATGCCTTTTTCAGCTTGTACACATGGTTAAGATGCTTGTGATCTTCAAAGTCGGGAGGTTGGGAGACATATACTTCTTCTTTGATGAATCCATTGAGAAATGCTCTATTCACATCCATTTGATAAAGTTTAAAGCCAGTCATACAAGCAAATGCAAGCAATAATCTCACAACTTCTAATCTAGCCATAAGAGAAAAGGTTTCATCATAATCAATGTGTTCTTCTTGATTATACCCCTTGGCAACCAACCTAGCTTTGTTTCTAGTTATTACCCCAGATTCATCCAATTTATTTCTAAACACCCACTTAAGTCCAATGACATTCATGCAATCAGATTTAGGAACAAGAAATCACACATAATTTTAATGAATTGATTTAGTTCATCATGCATGGTAGCAACCCAATTTTCATCTTTAAGAGCATCACAAATGGTTTTAGGTTCAATTTGAGAGACAAAAGCCATGTGTTTGTAGAAATTTGAGATAGAGTTTCGAGTGGAGACTCCCTTATCAATCTATCCAATGATGTTGTCCATAGAAAGGTCTCTTGGAATTCTCCATTTTTTGGGAAGATCGTCTTGATACAGAATTTCAATAGGTTGTTTCGCAGTTTCAACTGATTGTTTTTCTGGGTAGGGCTCCAACTTCTACAGAATTGTATTATGATCATCTTCTTCTGCATATTTCTTCATAGCGACATGTTTTGTATCGTTAGCTTCATCAAAGACAACATGAATGGACTCTTCCACAATCATTAATCTTTTGTTATACACTCTATAAGCATGGCTACTTAAGGAATAGCTAAGAAAGATACCATTATCCATTTTTTCAAAAATCTTGCCAAGGTTTTCCTTTCCATTATTTAGAATATAACAATTGCAGCCAAACACTTTTAGATAATCAATGTTGGGTTTTCTCCCATTAAACAATTCATAAGGGGTTTTCTTCAAAATTGGTCTAATGAGGACCCTATTCATTACATAGCAGGTTGTGCTAATAGCATCAGCCCAAAAATATTTTGGCAATGAAGACCCACTCAAAATGGTGCTAGCAAGCTCATCAAGAGACATGCTCTTCCTTTCCACAAGGCAGTTTTAGGAGCAGAAAAGTTATGAAAAATATTTAGTTTTTCACGAAAGCAATTGAATTTATCATTTTGAGATTCTCCCCATGATCAATGCGTATGGCACAAATGTTATTGCAACACTTATTTTGCAATTGGCAAGCTTTTTAAAGGCTGAAAATGCATCACTTTTGGATTTCAAAAATAGTGTCCATGTGAACCTAGAGAAATAATCAACTATTACAAGTGCATAGTAGTTTCCACCAAGACTTATGGTTCTTGAAGAACCAAAAAAATCCATGTTCAACAATTCAAGGGGTCTGGAAGTTGAAACTATATTTTTCAATTTAAAAGAGTTTTTAATTTGCTTTCCTTTTTGACATGCTTCACATATGTGGTCTTTCTCAAACTTGAGTTTGGGTAAACCAACCACTAGATCTTTTGAGATCAACTTATTTAGATGATGTATGTGGATGTGTGCTATCCTCATATGCCATAACCACGATTCCTCATGTTTGGTAAGAAGGAAGCCTATAGATGCAAAATGTGAAATATCAAGCAAATAGACATTGTTGATCATTTTACCAATCCACAATACTTCCTGTGATTTGGGAAGGCTTATCTCACAAGTGTTGGGCTTGAAGGTTATTTGATAATCCTTGTCACACAGGTGGATTATGTTGAGAAGACTATCCTTTAGACCTTCTACAAAGAAGGTATTTTTGTCTCCAATGGTTCCTCTTCCAAGAATTTTCCCTTTGTTAGTGTCCTCATATGTCACATGACCTTCTTGCTTAAGAAGTAGATTGACAAACTTTCTTTTATCCCATGTCATGTGCTTAGAATAGTCGTTGTCCAGGTACCATAGATGCTTATTGGCTGTCAAGGGACCATTGTTGGTTTCTGAATCTTCTTTTTTCCATCAAACATAGATTGGCTTCTTCATCTTCCTTTGATGATGAAATTGAGGATGAGTCATCATTGTCTTTCCAAGCTATGCATGCTCTTCTTGCTTTGCCTCTCTTTTCAAACTTCTTGTTAGCCCCTTTCTCTTTGCTCTCATTGTTTGGACATTCAACCTTGATGTGTCCTTGTTTACCACATCCAACAAAATTATAGTTTGTAGAATTAAATTCATTAACTTTCTTGCTGTTATACCTTTTGATAGTTGATTCTTGTCCTGACTGCTCTTCTTCAAGAACTTTCCAAATTTCCTTGTAAGCAATTGAGAGTCTTACTATCACTGCACTCACTTGAGTCTTGATCACCCTTTTATCCAGCAACTGTTAAAGAAATGTTTTTCACATGGTTTTCTTCATTTTCTTGGTCATTGAATCGGTTCATCTCAAGCTCATGCTCTCTTAGCTTTCCAAACAAGGAGGCAATGGTCAATGTAGTCAAATCCTTGGATTCTGATATAGCAGTGACCTTTGATTGCCAAGATATATCCAAGCATTTGAGGATCTTGATGTTCAACTCCTCCCTTTCAAAGATTTTGCCAAGGCTAATGAGGTGATTTACTATGTGAGTAAATCTCTTCTGCACATCCGAGATGGTTTCCCCTTTCAACATCCTAAACATTTCATACTCTTGGATCAAGTCATGCTTCCTTGCCCTCTTCACATTTGTTGTTCCTTCATGGGTTACTTCAACGATGATCCAGATTGAGAGACCCTGAAAAGTTCATCTGAATTCAACGTAGAAGTTATAATGTTCTTGGCAATGCAATCATATAGAGCCTTTTTATTTTCACTCTTAGTCCATTGGGACCATGTTCTTTCAATAAAAACATCATCCTTTTCAAACTTAGGTACAAAAGGGTCATTTGTGCTAGCATCCCAGATTCCTCTATCAATTGATTCAACAAAAATTTTCATTCTTACTTTCCTAAATTGTTAGTTCAGTCCACAAAACAAAGGTGGCCTGTTTATAGAAGTACCTCCCCAAATGGTAGTTTTTCAGCCATTTTCAAAAAGCTTTTAGGATCAAAACTTGAGTAACTTTCAAGAACTTAGCTCCTGATGTCAATTGTTAGAATGTAAGGCCTAAACAAGAGAATGGTGAATTATTTTCACAAGATTTTCGCAAAATTTGGAACTAGAGTGAAAAGTTTTGAAAAATCAACCAATTGATTTTCTGTTCAACTGGATAAAAGTTTGGTTTAGAGTTCCTTACAAAAATTTCAACTGGTTGTTTTATGGAAACAACGGGTTGTTTATACCAGCAAAGAAAGAACAATGTTAAAAATAGTGTATAAGAGAAGGGATAGAGAGATTCACACAAAGAGGTTTATATTGGTTCACTCTTAACCAAGAGCTACATCCATTCCTCAGCTAACCACTGAGAATTCACTAAGTAATCAAATCAAGATTACAAACACACACTAAGAGTGATGATCTTGAACCCCTCAAGAACATACGTCACTCCTTAGCTACACCACAATTTTCAGAAACCCTTTCTGAAACTTCCTTACACCAAATACATAGAATTACAGTGTTCAAAAGAAAGGAAATAGAGTACACTTAGGTTTTACCAAGCAGTAGTACAAAAATATACAAAAACACAATCCTATTCCACACACAAGTGATGATTCAAAGCTCTTGATTCTTTTGAAATCATTTTTGATAAACTAGCTCTCTTAGGTTGTTGAAAGATTATCAAACAACCTTTATATAAACTTAAGCAAGTGGTTATAACTACTAGAAAATAAATCAAAAGCATTCAAAATCATTTAAAACAATTTTTAAACACTTAACAAAATTCTGTTATAAAAACAATAAATTGTTTTCCAAAACAACAGATTGAAATAAATTTTTTGTTAAGGTTTTTATAAAAACAACTAGTTGTTTTATCGAAATAACCAGTTGTTTCAGTTTGACAGCAAAGACAAAATAAAGCAAAGCTTTTCCAAAACATTTTGAAAACCACTAAATGTCACACAACCATTTGTTTCGACAATTTAACAAGTTTAAAAACTTGCTTTAGCATCAATACCTTTGAGTAGTAGCTTTTTCAAATTAATAAAATTTCTCAGCTTTTAAGGAAACATTTCTTTTAAAAGTGATTAAGAGTTAAGTGAGCTTGGATCAATACAAGCTGTGAATTTACAAGTAAAAAACTACTAGACAACACACATACATAGCAGCAGGTTCTCCAAGTCTTCCACATAGATTTGGAGGCATCAAAGCATCTTGTTCAACATTCATTTCTTAAACTTCGTCTAAGGTAAACCTTTTCAGCAGATCTTTAGCATACTTAGTTTGATGTAGAAGGATCAGACCATCTGCTTGCTTGATTTGAAGACACCTAAGAAGAATCTTAGTTCTCCCATCATACTCATCTCAAACTCATTCTATATAAGGCTAGAAAACTTCTTAAAGAGAAGATCATTAGTAGCACCAACGATAATATCATCAAGAAAAAATTGTACTATAATGAATTAATTTTAATGATCTTTGCGAAATGTGGAAATGTCTATTTTCCATCTTTTAAAACCATATTCTACTATAATACAACTTGTTAGTACCTTTATCTAATTAAACTTATTGTTTTGTCATCATAAAAAGGGGGAACATTATTATGATGTTAGATGATTTAGTCACTGTCAGACGGTCTAATACCCCATTAAACGGTTTTATGAGGATAAGTAATTTTACGAGGTTTTGATGATAACTAACTATTGAAATCAAGTGTGTTCAAAGCTTTGAAGAATCCAAATCGTTGAGTTTGATGGAAGGCTGGAGTTGCTTGAAGTTGTTGATGTGCTTTATAGTAGGATCTGGGTAGTTTATCTTTGTAATCCACTCTTTGCTAAATCTAAAGCTTAAGTGTTTTCAAATCTTTTATGTTTAAAGTGTTTTTCAAACTAAGTGAAAAACAACCTGTTGTTTTGTCGAAACAACTGATTGTGTTTATACTTAGGTGTTTTTGAAAAAAGTTTGAAAATTGTTTTGGATGGTTGACTTGCTGTCAAACCAAAACAACCGATTGATTCGCTCTTTCAACCAATTGTTTGTTTGAAATCCTAACAGAAACAGTTTTATTAGTTAAGTGAGTTTTAAATGATTTTATAACTGAATACTCTCCTGCTTTAAATGCTTTGACCAAGATTTGAATGCTATAAATAGTTTGTTAATGTTTTATAACAAACAACAAGAAAGAAAAACAGATTTGAGTTTTTCAAAGAGCTTTTCAAAGATTTGAGTTTTCACTTTGAGCTTTGGTTATTCAAGAGAGAAGTGGAATAGGATTACATCTGTATTGATTTCAGTTCATTTTGTAACAAGTGTAATTCGTTCTGAAAAGTTTGTACATTCTGGTGTTGTAAAGCCAAGAAGGGTTGTATACTCTTGAGGTTGTCAAGATTAACATTCTTGGTGTGTGTGCTGAGCCAAAGGAAGTGTGTTTCTTGAGGGGATGAAGGTCACTTCTTTGGTGGTGTGTGTATGTAATCTGGTTTTGATGACTTAGTGGATCCCTAGTGGTTTCTGGGAAACTGGATGTAGCTCTTAGTTTAAGAGTGAACCAGTATAAACTGTTTGTGCATCTCTTTCTTCCTTAAACTCTTTAAATTCATTTGTTGTTATTTTTGCTGGTATAAACAACCGATTGTTTCTACGAAACAACCAATTGTTTTTCTGGTGCTTTACGTGTTTTGAGCTTTGTTTCTTGGCTAACTGAATTCCTAATCTGGTTTCTTACAAAGAATTTCATTCTAGCTTAAAAAGTTTGCTAAAACCCCCTTTAAACAATTCACCCCCCTCTAGTTTAAAGCCATACATTTTAACAATTGCCATCAAGAGCTTGGTACTTGAAAAATACTCAAGTTTGATCCCAAAATCTTTTTTCAATGGCTGAAAAACTACCTTTTGGAGAGGGTGCTTCAATCAACAAACCACCTCTTTTTTGTGGTTTGAATTATCAATTCTGGAAAGTTAGAATGAAAATCTTTGTTGAATCTCTTGACAAGGGAATTTGGGATGCAATTGAAAATGACCATTTTATTCCAAATTTGAAAAAGATGGATCTTCCATCGAAAAACCTTGGTCTCAATGGACTGATTCTGAAAACAAGAAGGCCAAATTTGATTATATTGCTAAGAACATCATAACATCTGCCTTGAATTCGGATGAATTTTTCAGGATTTCTCAATGCTCATCGGCCAAGGAGATGTGGGACACTTTGGAGGTGACTCATGAAGGAACCAATGATGT
>Ga0123342_1008897_pt1 | contig 12344 bp, 8 predicted proteins | sample Turbeawhitnodule_FD_89960 | JGI IMG/M metagenome (GOLD analysis project Ga0123342, IMG submission 89960) | Root nodule microbial communities of legume samples collected from Mexico - Turtle bean Mexico white nodule | ecosystem: Host-associated > Plants > Roots > Nodule | place: Mexico: Nepantla... | reverse complement strand
AAGACCCAAGTAACTCTTAAGCCCAATAAGAGAGCCTTATAAATAGAGGTTCAACTCAAGAGGTAAGGGGATTCAATTTATCTGATGAACATAAAACTATATCTGACTTTGGCATCGGAGCGCGTTGCAGGTACACACACCTGTGAGGAGAAGAAGCCGAGAGCACCTAGCTGAAGGAGAAGCCGAGAGCACCTAGCTGAAGGAGAAGCCGAGAGCACTTAGCCGAAAGAGAAGCCGAGAGCATCTACCTTGAGGAGAAGCCTAGAGCATCCAATGTGAGGAGAAACCCAGAGTATCCAGCCCAAGAAGAGACCGAGAGAGTCCAACCCAAAATTCGGAAGATTTGTGTAAGAGTTAATCTTGTCAACCTGATTCTAGTATTTTTGTTCCTTGTTGTAAGAACAATTAAAAAGAAAGTTGGATCCATGGAATCAATCTCATGTAGATGAACACCTCAGAACGAAGGTTTAATGTACAACACTTTTCTTAAATTACTACCTTTCCCAAACACCTTTGTCCTGGCCTTTTATATCAATGTAAGTATTATTATTTATAAATATCTATAACTTTATAAATAAAATTTATGAAATTAATCTCTATTTTTACTGTATATTGTTCTTGTTTTATTTAAAGTAAATGGCTATATATATGATATAGGTTATGATTACTTAAAAAAAAGTTATGAGATAAATTTAAAAAGGAAATTGCAACCAATTAATATGAACGAATAATAGTAAAAGAAACCTGCAAAACTTGTAATAATAATTGTTTTATTATTTTATTGGAAAAAAATGATTCAACATATGCCACGTACATAATTGTGTGGTCTCGATTGTACCCGAGAGCATATAAACAAAAGATACATGGTGAGAACATGAACAAAAGATTCATGGTTATATGCTCTAAGAAGCTCTGATCCGTTTTCCTCCATTTATGGTTCCTTAAGATTCTTTTAGAGAGTGTAGTGTTGCTGGATGGTATCAATATCAATACCCTTCAACTTCACCACAGATTCAACATGTCCCTTCAGGGTGTGGAGCTCCTTCAACCTGCAAATTTTGACACCTCAAATTAAGCATATGCATGTTGAAATTCGAGAAAAGAGGCTAAGTTTGGGAGGAACTGAACCTGGCAGCTTCAGCACGTCTTTTAGCTTGCTCTGCAATTTCAGACTGCTCGTGGTTAGCCTTGTTGGTTTCTCCAACTTGGAGGCCGTGAAGTGTGCGCTGAGCCACGGCCCATTGAGCTTCTCTTTCTCCCTTTCCGTAGTCCTTCTTGGTAGTGAAGGCAGTCTGCATGAACACAACAAGCATTGGAATGAAGAGAGAAACAAGAATGAAGTGAAAGACAAGTTTGGTCGTTTGAGAATGTTTGTGGCTAGACCTTGTTCTCAAGCATGTTGTCCCAAGCCCTGCCTGACAGTCCCAACCGGATGAGGAACTTGAGGATGTCAAGAGGAATGTAGGTAACAATGCTGAAGACCCAGATTGCTCCTGCCCATCCCCAACCAACTCCATTGATCCTGGCAAAGTCCCAGTGTGCATACACAGCAATCACAGTGGCCACCTGATTCGCCACTTCCCAAGTCAGAAATATATATGTATATTATGATGGAATGGAACTACTTTTTTCTTATTTCTTCGTTCATGGTTGATTTCCTTGTTTATTATATAGCATGTTTTCAGAAAGTTCACTCACCATTTGAGCAGCAAAGAAGGCTGTAATAAGCAAAATGCCAGGGCGTTCAACATAAGACCAGCTCCTTGACCTGGTGACGAAGATGAGTGCTTGACTGATAATACTCACTTGAAGGTACAGGGCTGAGTTAAGCTGCTCCTCACTGTCTACAATTGGCTTCACGCCAAAGGTTCTCTGAAGGAAGAAAACATCATTGCATGTCATGTTATAGTCTTATATAGGATCAGTTTTGTCTTTTATTTGAGTAGTGAATGGCACTTACAGTGAAGAAATCGGTGTCGTGAACCAAAAAGAAGAAGACAACAGTGATGATTGCCATGTAAGCTCCAAGAACAACTCCAGTGGCGAAGATTTCTTTCAGCTTCCATGAGTCAGGAAGAGGAGAAGGCTTCACCCTATCCTTGGAGATGGTCATGATGGTTCCATCGTTGAGGATGGCGATGATGAGGACCATGAAAGGGGAGAAGTCAAATTTCCAGATTAGAGCAACAAGCATGAATCCAAACACAATACGGATGGTGATGGAAACAGCATAGATTGTGTAATTCTTCATCCTCTGGAAGATGGCTCGGCTGGTCAAAACAGCACTCACGATCACACTGAGTCCGGGCTCAGTCAGGACAATGTCTGAGGCACTTCTGGCTGCATCAGTGGCATCAGCCACGGCGATACCAATGTCTGCCTTCTTCAGTGCTGGGGCATCATTCACACCATCTCCAGTCATTCCACAAATATGCTTTCTATCTTGCAATCTCTTCACAATCTCATACTTGTGCTCTGCATGTCACATCAAAATCAGTTTGTCATGTAGAGAAGTCTAAAAACATTATGCTTTAAACTCTTTTTCTTATTATGGAGTTTTTCTTTTAGATTAACATGAACAATAGATTGATGTGATTACCAGGGAAGACTCCGGCAAATCCATCAGCCTTCTCAATGAGTTCATCAACTGGGATTGATGCAATGGCTGGGTCCTTGCTGTCACCCAGAAGGGAGGATGAAGGGTACATGTTGGTGCCCATTCCAAGCCTGCGACCGGTTTCTTTTCCAATGGCAAGTTGATCACCGGTGATCATCTTAACATTGACTCCAAGGTCAAGAGCACGTCGAATAGTCTCAGCACTGTCGTGCCTTGGAGGGTCAAAGAGGGGCAAGAGACCCAGGAACTCCCAGGAGTCTCCTACACTCTCCTTGCTCTTTTCCGAAACAGTCTGAAAACCATGTGCAAGAGTTTTGTTAAGGGAATCTCCCACTCCTAGTGGTTGTTATAACAAAAAATATCATTTTGGTTTTTAACCGTGAATTCATGGCATGTAATAATATTATACACTTTATTCACCTGTCGTGAAACACCCAATGAACGCAGACCACGGTTAGCATACTCATCAATGACTTTGTGGGCCTTTTTCAAAGCCTCTCCCTTGAGTCCACAGAGCTCAATAATCTGACATTCATAAATTGGTTAGTCAAATATCAGTAGTTTCATATATGTTGTGTTTTATGAGAAAAGTTATTGTTATTTCGTGGTTATGTTGTGATGCATATTGGTAATGGTGAATCCCTCACTTGCTCAGGAGCACCCTTGCTGCTTCTGTGCCAATTGTTTTGGCCATCAATGTAAGTGATAGCTGTGCGCTTGTCCACAGGGTTGAAGGGCAAGAAATGCACCTCATTGATTCCTGCTCTTGCCTGAGATGCCACAAAAGAGAGCAGTTGACAATGATGAGCCAATTTACATGGTTTATGCTAACACGGTACTAATGTTCATAAAAGATTGTCCATTTCGAAACATAGTTGGTACCTCCTTGGGATCAGCCAACATTCCAACGATTGAAGCATCGATGGCATCCTGGTTTTCAATCCTAGAAGCCCTGGCAGCATACAAGACAAGGGCATCCTTGTCCATGCCAGTGGGGAACACCTACAATCACAAACAACCTTGATTAACACAAATTGGAAGCTTTTAACGCAAAAGCGTGGATTCATGATCACATTTTAGGAAAACAAAAAGCGTTCACATTGGTCATTCACCTCAATCAAGGTCTTGTCCACAGTGAGCTTGTTAAGAGTAAGAGTTCCGGTCTTGTCACTGCAGAGAACATCCATGCCCGCCATTTCTTCAATGGCTGTCATCCTCTTGGTGATTGCTCCTTGCTCAGACAAACGGTGAGACCCAATAGCCATGGTAACAGACAAGACTGTAGGCATGGCAATTGGGATACCTCCAATGAGAAGAACCAACAAATTATCAATACCCTCTCTGTAAGCCCTTTGCTGGATGGGATACATCACAATAATCTCAATCAGCATTCCCACAGCAATTGAGCAGATACAGAAGTTTCCAATGGAAGTCAACACCTAAAAGAAGGCAATCCAGTATCCAAACATGAGTCCAAAGTTGTCAAACAAAGAGGAAACACTGACTATTTTGTAAAGAAAAGGCATACCTTTTGGAAGTGACCAACATTGTTGGTGCTATCCACAAGATGTGCAGCCTTTCCAAAGAAGGTGTGAACACCGGTGGCAATGACAACAGCTTCTATCTCACCTTGTTTACAGGTGGAACCAGAGAAAACCTCACTACCAGGGTTCTTGGTGACGGGAAGGGACTCACCAGTGAGGGCAGACTGATCAATCTTAAGGGGATCTCCCTCCAAAAGACGAGCATCAGCTGGAACAATATCTCCCAACTTGATACTGATCAAATCTCCCGGCACCAGAATTGCTGCCTCCTCCTCACTCCATTTTCCATCCCTCAACACCTATACACAAAATGGTTCCTTCCTTTTAGTTTGAGAATGTGAAATTTATGAGATTTTGGAGTTGAATGAGATTGGACACACCAAAAAGAAGAAGCATGAAAGTGAATCAACAAATGCTACATCACCTTGGTTTTGGGTGCAAGACCAGCCATTAAAGCTGCTGCGGCATTGCCTGCGTTGTTCTCCTCAATGAAACTAATGGTTGAATTGATGATAAGCAACACGACAATACCAACGAAATCTTGCCAATCCGGTGGCTTGCCCTGATGAATTTACAAGCTCTTGTTAGATAAAGACACTGCCAAAAATGAGCACAAGAACATAGACAAAGAGATGTGAAAGCTCTGTGATTACCCCTCCGTTGGCCAATGCAATGGCCATGACGGCAGCAGCCTCCATGACCCATGAAAGTGGATTCCACATAAAACCCAAGAACTTAAGAAACTTGCTATCTGTTTTCTCCTCTAGCTTGTTGGGGCCAAAGATTTGGAGCCTCTTCTCTCCTTCAGCAGATGTGAGACCCTCTTTGGTACATTTCAGTTGCTTGAAAACCTCCTCAACAGGAATGTGTTCCTGCACACACATTCACAAAAGTCATTTCATTTCACAGAAAAGGATAACACCTAACATACAAAACATCACGTAATAACATTGTTTCTTACAAGATCCACATTCTCGTTTTTGAGGTCTTCAAACGATATGTCGGAGGCCATGTTGTAAAAATGATGAACGTGTTCCTCCCTAGTTAATTATTTTATTTTATTTTATTATCTCCTCTCTTCTATGAACTCCTTGAGCTCACTCCCTTAGGCCTGGAAGACCATGCCAAGGGTGGAAAGAAGAGGAGAAATTTTTTGCCTAGGGAAGGACAGTTATGTTGTCCAAGGTTTTCACAGGCTTTATAGTGATAAATTTGGCGACAAAATAGGCCATGCATGGTTGTTTGGTGAAGTGCTGTTATTCTCCACCACAGATTTCCTCTTCTTATGGATTGTTTGTTTAATGGTCTTGTGGCTTGCCTAAGTTCCCGTGTGCCATTGAAATGCATATTTGCATGCAAACTCACCACTTGAGTTTCTGTTAAAATATCAGCTATTTTGGTTGAGAAATTATATATTTCAAAATAATTTATAATTTTATCAATTTTAAAAAAATTCTAACTTTTTGACGGTTTTGCGTGTATTTTTTTAAAGTTTTTTTTATAAATATTAATATTTGTTGTATTGTATTTTTACGTTAATTATCAAAATATCAAAACTCATATAATAAAAATGAAATTATAATTAAATAATATGGGAAAATATTAAAATAATAATATTAATGATTGTAATATGGTTATATAAAAAATATGTTTGTTTATATATCTTTACATCAATGTTTTATTGTAAGTTTATTTCGGGATATCAATAAAAAACCATTAGATTTCTTTCACATCACAGACAATACACTATAATAATATTTAAAATTAAAAATAAATTGAATATGATTAAAATATTATTTTATTGATTTGTGAAGTATATGTTTAGTATTGTTTGTTTGTTTTGGTGTTTTTTAAATTTGTTGAAGGTTCGCTTCGAAATTGGAGTTATGATTTTTCACAGGTTGCATAAAATTTGTATAATGATGACTTTTGTTTTAAAAGAATCGGTTTAAATAGCTCTTATAATTTATTTATGTCTGCTATGATGGATATCTGATATCAACGAACGAACGATTCGAAATAAAATTCAAAAAATTACTTTCACACTCTTCAAAAAAATAAAACTCCCACTTAACAACAATTTTAATATTATAATAATATATATTATAATTTTATATTAAAAATAAATGAATATTTTTATTTTTTAGTGTGTTTTTAATAGTGTCAAATATTACCACTCCATACATATAAAAAAATGTAATTTCTTGTACTTTCACTAATATTTCAGAGTGGATATATATTCACAACCTTAAGTCTACATACCTTAAAATATTAATTAATATTTGGAAACTATAAATATATTTGGATCCACACTCTCGTAATTCGAAAGAGAATAAAAATACATTTCGATTCACAATTTTATTTGAATAAAACAATTTCATTTTATTATTTAGACTGCAGATTTCAATTTCAATTAAATATAAGAAAATATCTTGAATATTAAATCATATTTAATAAATTAAAAATATTCTGTTTATTATTTTTTATTAATTTTAGTTGATATTATTTTTTACTGATATTAATCAGAATTATTTCAATTGTCGCTAGTGAAAATACTTTTTGATAAAAAAAAATCTGAACATCAATAAAAAAAAGTATACCTATATATTTTAACCAATAAAATTTTAATCAACACGAAAATTCAAATTTATATTGGACAAAAAAACTAACTTCGACAAGCATAAAAAAAAAAAATAGTTAAAAAAAAACAACAACCATAAATTAACATCAATAAAACAAATTACAAAATAATAAAGTATTAGTTTATACATCCAATTGATTGAGAGGAATAAAAGTTCAAGAAATTTGAGTTAGGTAAATTAATATCAATATTCTACATAATTTTGTTATGCTTTTACAATATTTTTTTAAAGTAATGCAATATTTTTCTTTTTTGCAATGATATTATCACCAGTAACGAAAACTATTGACTGCTATTAATCTTAATGACTGAATATAATTGGTAGTACTAGTAGGATACCTGTACTGAATAAAAGTAGACGCATTGATAAAAAAATGGATTTCTATTTTGTTTCTTTATAAAAGAATTTACAAACAAAGACCCACGTAGAAATTGTGCAAAATAGTTTGGTCAGTGAAAATATAGTTTAACAGTTTTTAATATTATGATTCAATTTTAATATTGTAAAACTACTCCCCTAAACCCGTAAACACGCTTTAAATTAAATAATTCAGTCTTGAGGATCCCATTGAAACATGTTACAACTGTTATTATTGAAGTGTAAGGATTAAATCTACTTCATTTTTCATGCAAGAAGGTTAAGGGTGTTCTATGAAACTATGCATAGCAACGCTGGCTTGGCATGGGATCATATCACTATATCTGATCAACAATGTGAGGATCACAACGTTCTCAACAAGTTCACCCTCTAATACATTATAAGAACAAGTTCACCCTGCATTCTAAGAAATAAGACGCACTAAGATTTGTTTCAGTTAATCATACAGAATTCAATACTAATATTATCCTAACATTAAAAAAAATTTGTTATTTTCTAAAGTAATGTTCTTATATTTATAAAATTCTAAAATTTGAAACAATAAAATCTTAAAAAAAAACTAGATTATTTTGACTTGGTTCACAATTTACCTATGGAAGCAAATTTAGCATCCAAACATACACTTACAGCCACCTATCAGTATCCCTAAAATAACAACACTTTATCCCTATCATCCACTCTCGTTGAATCACTCTGTTCCTTCACTAATCAACACTGTTTCGATTATGATTGTCCCAAACTAATTACTGCAAACCATCTTGCCCCGTGATTAAAAGAAATGCATGAATACCTCCTAATGACAGCAAAGAGACATACAGGTATAATGCAATAAAAAGGGATAAAAAAGAGAGGAATTAAGAATGTCAACGAGGTGTTTATACTGTATAACCGGTGTCATGTATAATTACTTTCAAAATAACTCCATTAGACCCTTCAGACAAAAAATTGAAGCCAAACCCCACAGCATCCTAGATTTTGTCATAGTGTCATACTATGAACGATCAATCTAACCATTTTAGAATATTTTTCTTGAAAAATTGCGGTAATTGAGGTTTAAACACTGAACTACAGAACGAAGCCACCCTGGCATTAAGCATATTTCAAGTTTTTCATGAAACAGGTTACAAGGTTTTCATCAATTATATGAATAGCGAGGAGGAAAGATAGAGAGAAATGGACGGCAACACATTAAAGTTTAAAACCTCCATCATAGTTTCACATTAATACCAAAAATCATGACAAGTAACTGTAAAATGAGAAATAAACGATGACAAAAACACTCAGAAGCTACAATGTTTCAATATTAAGGATTACACTAAAATCCTAGAACACAATAGTTATCCATCCACCTTAAAATCCGAGCTTGGTGCGGCGCCAGTGCCTGCGCTTGGCATTATACCTGAAAACACACACAAAGGGGACAACAATGGCAGGATGTGAATACACGAAATCAAAAAACAGCATTCTGAAAACCCTAGGATGTTGTTCGAAACTGACCTGATGGTGTTGTCGGTCCTCATGCGGATCCAGTAAGGGATGGGCCTGTTCTGCCTCATCTTCTTGGCAAGCTTCTTCTTGATCCTGAACGTCTTGTGGGAAGGCTGCACATCAAATCAATCGCTTCACATCACAATCGATGAACTTCAAACGATTCACAAACACAAACGACCATGGATTCGATTCTTACCATTTTCGCTGTCGACGATCCAACACAAGCCGCAGCACTTCTCTGAAAACTAAAGAAAACCCTAACCAGTTCCAGTCTTTTACAGAGTCACCACACGGTCCTGTGGATTGGGCCAGCTATGTTCTTTCGTGGGCTGAGGCCCATCTGCATTCTCAAACTCTTCAGCCCACAAACCCTATTTGTGTAGTTTCTTTTTCCCTGCGTGAGACATTTTTTATTTTTCTCGAAAATATATTTTAATTGTCCAAAAAATACTTTTTTAAAATTATTCTGGATAAGTAAACGTTATTTGGTGTAAAATAAATAAATATTCACATATTTAAATTTAATTATAAATTATTATCTAAAATAGCTTTATTAATTTTTGTAATTATTTTCTAAATTATATTGATTGACATTGCAAAGATAAATAATACACGTAAATTCATTTTTTTTTAAATGAAAATCACATTGTAAGGTTTTTCTATCAGTACTGAGATAGTAAAGTTAAGCTATTCTGATGTAACCATGAAACATTATATTTCTTATAATAAAATTGGGATAAATGATATAAAAAATCCAATAAATGTTTGTGTTTACTTTATTGATCTATATGCAAGAGAAATATGACATTGACTATTAATTACATTTATTATTTTTTGTGTTATTTACCATTATATTAGAAAGGATGATTATGGGTTGACATTAATTTTTTTCTTTTCAAATTATAATTTTATAAATTACTATTATATTGTAATATTTATTATTTATTTATAATTATTATTATTATTATTTCAACTAACAAAACCACGTGTTGTAGTATATGTGTATTTACATTTTTATTAAATTAAAATATATAAAAAAATATTATTTTCTTATTTTTTAAATTAATACAATTTAACATATATATATATATATAAAAAAATATAATTTTGTCAAAATAGTATTACAAATTTATATTTTTTTTATTTTCTATAAATTATTTAATTATATATATAATATTATTATAAAAAGCAGTTGTTAAATAGTAATGATGTCATTTCATGTTATTATTTCAGAACCAAAGAAATCAACCACAAAGCAATTTGATCGAATAGATAACCTATTTTTTGAAACGTATGCAAATAAGTTTGTTTTCTATTAAAATATGAACTTTCCTCACTACTAAAATTTTGCAACTTTTTCCACTAAGTATAATCTATTTATATATCGATTTTGATCTAATTTTTTCATAATTTTTTTATATTTTTATTTTTTAATAATTTTTTTTATATAATGATAAATTATAATTATTTTGGTTTAACTTTGTATAGTAAGTTAAACCGAAAACTTTATATAAAAAAGTTTATTACTTTTCAATCTGATTTAATGAAAAATAAATAAATAATTATAAAAAGGTTAGTCATCATCGATCATTCTAAATTAAAACCTACTTACGTAAAACAAGTGAAAATATATATTTTTTAAAAATAAAAAAAAATTATAATCTTTTTAATGTCCAATAATTTTTTTTTATTTTAATCCTTAAAAATATATTATTTTTTAGTTTAATATTTGATGATACCTATGATATGATACTTTTAATTATATGATTATTGTTAAGTTGACTAAAATGCAATTGGGTCCAACTCTTCAAATATAAACAAATTATAAAATAATCTTTTTTAACTTCCTTCCGCATTTTTACTTTCACCTCCTAGTAACCTTTTTATAAGTAGAAAGTAAGATAAATTAAGCTTTCTTCGATAGCTAAAATCAATTTAAATTACAGAAATTGAAAGCCTTTTTTTTACTTGAATAGAAAGTAGGAGTTTCTTAAAGAGACTATTTTACTATTTTATAAAAAAAAAAATTAACACGAGTGATTTGTAGGAAATTCATAACTGAATAGCAAATCTAGCTTAAATTGAAAATTAATTAAGTCGAAAGCTAAAATATTTTAACTTTTTTTTTCGGTTTTGTAAAGATGATTTTTTTCACGTGGCATTTACTATTTTAAAAAATAAATTTGAAATATTTTATAATAGTAAAGAATTTTTATTGTTTTATAATATTGTGTTATTTGGATAAGAAAGTGTAAAATAAATTTAAATTATAAAAAATTATTAAAGTAAAATAATGAATTCTAAGTTATATGTAAGGATTTGGATTTTTTTTATTACATTTTTTTTTTATGGGCGTCATTTTGAGTAGAATATTTATTACTTTGATTTTGGTTTAAGAATTACTTCAACTTTTTTGTGTCATAACTTTGGTTATTGGTAAGGTTATTTTCTTTTTTCACTGTAATTGGTAGTTAAATTTTCTTCAATATGTTTTCTCAGTATCTTAAATTAAATTGAATACTCACGCCAAAAACAAGATATTCTTATTTTAATAATAAAAATAAACAAAAATATGAATCTAGTAATATATTCAATAGATTTTTAAAAAAAAAATAAGATCCTAATAAAATATTTTGTAGATTTTATTTAAATTTAAAATATTGGTTAAATGGAAAGAAGAAAAAAATAAACACTATTTTGTAGAAACAATTAGTATGAAATTTATCATAACAATAATACTATTAGTAAAAAGAAATTATAATAACAAAGTATGATTAAAACAAAAACAAAAAAAAGTTAAATTTATTTCTTCTACAAATCAAACATCTATAAGAATCTTAACATGACAAAAGTGTAGCTCCAGGTCCACATGGACGAAGAGTATCCATGTATGAAGTAAGAGAAACATAGTATTTACATTTGTTTTCACATATTTCTTCAATCTTCATGTAGTTTTCACCGGTCAAGCCACAACTGTAGATATATTTTTCAGTAGCAAAAATGAGAAGTTCACCATTCATAACCGTGAACCCTGTGATTGTAGGGTATTTTTCCTTCAAACCCATTTTTTTTGTTTTTATCTTCATAATTCTCCTCCACCTACTTGTTTTATAATCTTTCAGAATCCAAACTTTGAAAGTAGATCTTTTAAGTCTTACCAAGCAAATAGAGGAACTTGCCATTGATACCTTGCCCCAGTTGAAAATGCTCATGTCACACTTCTTATCAGTTGAGCTCTTTCTAGCAATTTTGGGCAACTTAAGCATTATGGAGGTGCCATTATTGAGACTGTAGGACATTATATAGGGTTCGAAATAAGGGCTCACTTCAGTGATGTAAGAGCCACAATCTGAAATGAAGTGGATGACTCCATTGTCATGCACAGGCATGTTAAACTTCATGTTTCTACCACCTGCACAAAAACCCTTTTCCATTGTTTTCCACGATCCTTCCCGAGGCTTCAAAATTTTGCATGCATAATCTGAAGACCAATCAGTTGGGGTTTCAAAATGAACCACCATGTAATCATCAAACTCATCATAACACTCTAACAACATGATCATAACATGTGCACGTGTATTCAGATTTTCATCATGGGTGGGTAAAGAAATTGGTAACCGAGACTTTGTAGCTGGGTTGCAAATGTAAAACTCAGAAGGTGTCTTATCTGTT
>Ga0123342_1008896_pt1 | contig 12348 bp, 9 predicted proteins | sample Turbeawhitnodule_FD_89960 | JGI IMG/M metagenome (GOLD analysis project Ga0123342, IMG submission 89960) | Root nodule microbial communities of legume samples collected from Mexico - Turtle bean Mexico white nodule | ecosystem: Host-associated > Plants > Roots > Nodule | place: Mexico: Nepantla... | reverse complement strand
TAATAGGGGTGCTTTATAACAAAAAGGAATTAATACAATATATAGGGGAGATTTGATATCTCTAATAATAAAGATATAATATGAGATTAAATAAAAAATGTTATATATATATATATATATATATATATATATATAATCTAGATATTCCTGATTATATAGAATCAACTCCTTGTTTACATCATTATAAAAGTTACATTGACTCTTGCTCCTGCCACACGTAATTCATTACATCTAATAGGTTATGCTGATGTTCCAATCAGGAGATGGAGGTTATTGTGCCTGATCCATCTAAGATGTTTCAAAGTTCTGGAATGGTTGAATCCAAGTCAGTTGGAACATTTTCGCCTCTGCAAAGGCAAGAGAGTCAGAAGGGACTTTTTGTTGATAGAGGTGTTGGATCTCCTAGACTTGTAAAATCTTCTAGTTCAAATATTTTCTCTGCTGATACTAAGGTTTGCATAAATGATTTCCATTTCTTGTTTATTGTTCAAATTTATTGCGTGTTAAGTAACTTATCATGCTGTGAGATTTCACAAATAATGTTTCTGCTCCTTTGCCTTTTTATTGATAGAATTCAATGCCAGCTGCTGCTGGAGCTGTTGCTGCTGCAGCTGTTGCTGATCAGATGATGGGTCCCAAGGAAGATAGACATTTGGCAATTATCCTGGTATTATTCTGGCATGATGAGTATTTAGTTACCGATTCAAATCTTGGTAATTAGTTTCTCTTTTGTTATGGGATGATTTGTTTCCTTGTTTCTATTTTGTTATGAGATAACTAGTTTCTATATTGTTTAGTTTCCTTTTCTATGTTATTTTTCCTATTTTCCTTTCCATTATGCATTCTACTTAAGCCTTTGACCTGTATATGCTTAGGAGCAATCTGAATAATATTTCATTGTTTCATATCAAAAAAATTCTTGAATTGTTCATTACTGTGCTGCACTATTTACCCATTAATATCCATAGTTTTTTGTAATTCTCGGTCACTGTTTTTTATTGCTTCAATGTGGAGTTCTAGTTGTAAGTTACTTTAGAATATATGCCAAAAGCTTGAATTTGGAAATTACTTTAATGTAGGTGGGTCTGCCTGCCCGAGGGAAAACTTTCACAGCAGCTAAACTTACTAGATATCTTCGTTGGTTAGGTCATAATACCAAACACTTCAATGTTGGGAAGGTTGTTCACATTCTTAAGACCATTCATTTATTTAATCAATATACTGTGACCTATTTATAAGCTGGAAATACATTAATTGTCATGTATGAACTTTGAAGATTAACAAACTTATTTATTTATGTCACAGTATCGTCGCCTTAAGCATGGAGCTATTCAGGTAATGTTTATGTGTGAAATCATTTATGCCTTCTCCTTTAATGATTATCTGCATAACTACATATATTTAATAGCACAAAAGTTATCATCATTGCAGAGAAATGTTGTCTCACTTACGTATTTATTATCTCTTTCATTGCTGTCCCTTTGGTAGATATTGATTTGTATTTGTGAGCCTTAAACCTAGGGAGAAATGTGAATACGAAAATGAGCATAATTTTGAAAGAAATAGCCCACGTGTTTCTATAGAAGAAATTGGAATTCAATTGAATAGTTGACCCAGCTCTGCCACCAATGAAATATTGTGTAGGAATGTGACATTTTGTGCCTAAATGGGTATGTTCGCAGCATTACTCATTTGACTAAGTGGGTCTGAAGGAAATCTGGTTTGAATAGCTAGGGAATTTACATTACAGAGAATTCCACAGTTGTTGATGCTTAGGGACTTCATGATGATTTTCATGGGGTGCTGGTTTTTGTGATTTTTATACCTAGTGGAAATAAGTGAGTACAATGCCAAAGGGTCATGCATAGGTAACATTTTACATTCAGACAGAAAAAATGAAAGTAATGATCTGTTCTATTATGTTCTCCTCTGTTCCATCCCTTTTTGATGGAACCAAAATGTAGGACTTACTAACACTCAAAACAAGTATAAATTGTTAGGACTTTAGCACAGGAGGAGAGCCCAACCCAAAAATAGACCTTTAGGTAGGAGAGCCTTAAAGTTTAAGTACCACATCAGGAAGCTCATCCTAATCAATGTGGAGCTCCTAACATGATTCCCTTTCTAAATGATATGTTCTAGAAATCAAAATCTTGCACCATTAGCCTCAGGTTTTCTTGGGCAATCTAAATCATGTCATTCTTCTCTGCAGTCTGCTGATTTCTTTCGAGCTGATAATCCTGAAGGCATGGAGGCACGCAATGAGGTAGTTTTTATCTATTTTTTATTATTATTTAATTTTAGTAGATTAACTGCAAGTCTGTGATAACTGACCTAGTAAAACCTATAGCTTGCATGCTGGGCCATAATTGTTTATTATTGCTAATTATTTAAAATTCTGTGATTGTTTTGCTACTATATTTTGTTGAATCTTTCCATGGGACTATATTCTTTCTTGAATCTTTTTCATTTTACAAATTATTTTGTCATTGGGCGAGGAAACCAAAATAACTGTTTTTGTTTCCTGAATCATCCATGCCACTGTTTACTGGATAAAAGTAATATTTATCATGTTCGACTATTCTATATGATTGTTAAGTACAGCATATTGCAAGACCTCAAAAAGGATGGGAAATCAGACAGTGAAAAACAAGGGGTTGACATAGTTTAATCCTTTTTTCTATGTACAAGGGTTGATGTTATAATGCTAAGACTGATTTATTTTTAACAAGTTCGTTAATATAAGGTAAGATCAACCAGCTAATCTAGAATAAATGAACCAAAAGAAAAAATCATATTAGGAGGCATCAACATGTTTAGACCGTGTTAACCTTCAATATAATGTTACTTCAAATATTTGATTTATAATGTTTCTCATAAAGTTGACACCACGTTGACCCTTTCTCTGTGTACATAGTTTTAATATATCACGTGCCATTAGGTAGCAGCACTGGCTTTTGAAGATATGTTCTCTTGGATGCAAGAAGGTGGCCAGGTAAGTTCATTTTTATTGTATATTTTTGTTACTTTAATGTGTTCTTTCATATTTTATGCTAAGTTTTAATTTTGATTTAGGTTGGGATATTTGATGCCACAAACAGTAGCAAGGAACGAAGAAATATGCTGATGAAATTGGCTAAAGGAAGATGCAAGGTAGTCAAAGATGGAACTGAAATAAGAATACGATATTTAATTTTGAACTCTTCTGATCCATAGTTGTTTTCATTGTAGATAATCTTCCTTGAAACAATATGCAATGATGTAAATATAATTGAAAGGAATGTTCGTCTGAAAATTCAGCAAAGTCCTGATTATGCAGAAGAGTAATGTTTCTTTTAAAACCTGTGATATTTTGATGGCTATGTGTACATATGCAATTAACTTTCTTTTGCAGGCCAGATTTTGAGGCTGGATTGCATGACTTTAAAAATCGTCTAGCCAATTATGAAAAGGTACATGTATACCATACTGTGTTCTTTTAATGACTGTCCAAGCTGAGGTTTTTCCTTAAATAATATTGATTCCATGCACCAGGTTTATGAAACTGTAAATGAAGGATCTTACATAAAAATGATTGATATGGTCAGTGGACATGGTGGACAAATACATGTAAGCTCAATGTTTATTCCTTTGTTTCATCAAACATAATCCTTTTACGTAGTTGATTGTTGAGTTGCCTAGTCATAGATTGCATTTGAAAGTTTATTGTCCGTATAGTGGCTGTTATTTGATAGTTGAAAGTGATTGAATGAAGTAATATCATACAAGAAATCTGTGATGGGATTAGCATTGTAGATAATTGTAGAAAATGCAAAAATGTTAAAATATGTGTAGTTCAGCAGCATATTGAATGTGTTCTTTCCCTTTCCTTCATTGTGTTCCCTGTATGATTGGACATAACTGGTTTGGGAACCGGCTCTGTTCAGTCAGTGACTTAGGTCACGTTAGTAAGTATTACCAGACTCTAATAGAACCTAGATGTAAATTGTAGTTGCAGTGACATCTTAATCACAGCATCTTGGAAATTGAAATGGTTTAGTTTCACCCATATCTTTAAATCATTATATTCTTTTTTTTATTTCTCTTTGTCTTATTTATTTATTCCATGGTTGACTGAAAGCACAAAATTCAAGATGTGCTTGTGCTGTGAAGAATTAGTATTTGAAAGGAGTATTGCTATCTACAACAGGTCACTTAAAAGCACTAATTCAGAACGTTTTGCTTGTCTTAGAATTGGTTGGTTCTTCTTACTTTTGTGAACACTTGCTGAGATTGAATGTATAGTTTACTCGTGTGCATGTCCTTGAGTTTTGCTGGCTTTGATTTGTTAATTGTTAATAACTTCTGTCTTTTGGTCTAGGTGAACAATATTAGTGGCTATCTTCCTGGACGAATTGTCTTTTTCTTGGTAAGTTTTTTTAAATGTAGTCAAATACCAAAATTACAGTCCAAGATTGACATACATGCACAAACAAAATAAACAATTAAGTTGATTAATATATTCACCTGACCCAAATATTGACAAAATGTAAATGACCTATCACTCTGAACTTTTATCCTTCGAAGGTACAAAGTTCCGTAAAATTAACCCACATTATGTGATGTAAATAATTTGGTTGTCTTATGAGATTAAATGCATAATTGAGCTTTCACAATTGGCCTCTTGAAAAGCCAGGGTTATTTTAGGGTACAATGCTTTGTTTTAGTGGCCAGGGTCTGACTTTATCGTTTATATCAGATGCAAGAACAGAATCTTCTAAAAATCAAGAGAACATTTCTATGATACTTTCCTTATAACTCCTCAAATACAAAGTTCTATTAGCTGAACTCAAATCCTTACTATTCTACTCAATCTGAAAGAAAGAACAAAGTGTCTTTTGTTGACTGTGGAAAAGATGGATAGCTATTAATTATAAGCAGGTATTTCTTAAATTTTGTTTTAGGAATAATGCTGGCGACATGATGCAGGAAAGTAAAATATTAAATTTAATAGGCCAGGGTTAGGAATTATTTACCAGATTAAGGTAAAATATTATCGAATAAAACCATTGTATTTTATGCTTACATAAGGGAGGTTTACAATAATTAAGACGTAGCTAATATAATATCCAAGTTGACTCATGTTAACTTTATGGAACATGAAATACGCAAAACCCATGGATGCTGGAACTAAGTTAATTAACTAGTTTTTTATATTCAATCATAAATGCATGTGTATTTTCCTGAAAAATGTTACTGAGCTTATTGCACTGCTCAATCTAAATTTGACTTAAATGGACATGTTTTTCTTGGTGCATGGTTATGAAATGAAAATGGTTTTTATAGAAGATTAATGATAGTTGAAAAAGTTATATATTTTAGAAAACTAATATCTACGAACCAGAAATGGTAACTTTGTATTTTAGATTAATGATAGACTTTGTATCAATGGTAACTTTTTATGAATAGCCAGAAATTTTCTTCTATTTAATTTTCATACATTTCTATGAACCTCAATTTATGTGCTGCAGGTAAATACACATCTTACTCCACGCCCAATATTACTTACTCGACATGGGGAAAGTCAGGATAATGTGAGAGGAAGAATTGGAGGAGATACTGCAATAAGGTATTTTCTTAGTTTTGGTTTTTGAAGTTTCCATTCAATGTAAATATGAAGTTGAGGGTGATATTTTTGATGAATATAAATCAGTATACGAACAATCTGGCCACTGTTTTGTTTTATTAGCAAATACATTGTGGAAAGTGGGGTTTTATTATTTGAAAACCTTTAAGATTCCCTGTCTTCTTTTTCTTAAATCTCCCCCTCACCCCTTTCAATTGTAGAAATAAGGCTTGTGACTTCTAGTGTAATTTCACATTTGGTTTCCAAGGGAAGATAAAGCAAAGGGTTGTTAGATAATAAATTCAAGGACTTTCATGGATGTTTGAAATGGTAAAATAGTTATAATGTTTGATTGTTGGCTCAGTACTCTCTTTTCTATGTGACATCTGGCATTTTTTAGATTCAATTTTAATATTTGGCTGAATTCTAGAGCTCTATGCAATTTGTTGTTATAGTGAGGCTGGGGAACTTTATTCGAAGAAACTTGCTAAGTTTGTGGGAAAGCGTCTCAAATCAGAACGAGCTGCTTCTGTAAGCTTTATCAACTGTATAAATTTATTCTCTTTCATTTTCCTTGAAATTCAATGCTCAAACAGTTTATGCTTGAAGCTATTGTCCTTCTACACTTATATGGCTAAGTCCTTGTCTGCTAAATCTGCATATAGCATTTATGTTGAATTGTGTTCTGGTGTCAATGATTATAGGAATATGCTAAACGGAATGTATAATAAGCAAGTTTAAAGTGATGGATGGTTTGTGATATTTTGTAACTGGTTGTCTAGATTTGGACTAGTACACTACAACGAACAATTCTGACAGCAAGTCCAATTGTTGGGTTTCCCAAGGTAAGTGTCAATCTTAAGCTGATTTTTGTGTACTGCAGTGTTATTTATTTCACAAGAAATAGTTTCTCAAGTTTACACATTATGACCTACTATCTATATGTTAGATACAATGGCGTGCACTTGATGAGATAAATGCAGGGGTGTGTGATGGTATGACATACGCTGAAATCAAGAAAAACATGCCAGAGGAATATGAGTACGTTGCAAACTCGTACTCTCTTTCTTCTTATGCAGCTAAATATATCAGATATCAAATAAGCACAGTGTGAAACTTCTATTGTTTTGGGGTTAGAAGATAATCAAGTCATGGCTATTATCCCACCCCTCTTTTCATATTGCAGGTCCCGCAAGATGGACAAGCTTAGGTATCGTTATCCTCGTGGCGAGTCTTACTTGGATGTTATTCAAAGGTGCATTTTATGTTATGAACATTATTTAGCTCCTTGCTTCAATTTGCTTGATACAAATAACTCCATTTTTACTAATAATACAGGTTAGAACCTGTAATTATAGAGCTTGAGCGACAACGAGCACCTGTTGTTGTGATATCTCATCAGGTTGTACACAAGACATTAAGCTAAATCCCTGCTTCTATGGTTCACTTGTTCTAATCACTGACGTTTTCAATACTTTTCTCATTGCAGGCAGTTTTGAGGGCACTATATGCATATTTTGCTGACAGGCCTTTGAATGAAATTCCGCATATTGAGGTTAGCTGAACTTCTATCATATATGTTTACTAGATAATTGACTTGGTTGCAAATATTTAAAGAACAACGAATAAGGCCTCACAATTCTTGATAAGAAAAGGAGAAAACACAATATCATTAGTCTTGATGTTACTATTCTCCAATCAGATTTGGAGTTTTATCTAGGTAAGTGTATTATGGAAGTGGAACTTCAAATTTGATTGGAGAACAATGGCTTATATTGCTTCTAAGTTTTCTTTATACGAATTGATGCATAGACACTTGTGTGCTACAACATGGCTAGAGAGACTCAAACATTTCTATCAATGTATACAATCTCAAGTATTAGACAGAAGAGTTTACAAAGCATAAACTACAGTTTCTGGTTGATAAATGGAATGAATATTGCCTTACTTTCTTATACTTATATTTACTTTTTGTTTACAAATTTTGGTGATGTTCATCATATCAGTTGGATAAATGATGAGTTGGTGAATGATGATGAATATGGTGAAGATATCTAATGTGAGATTTGTGATTTCCAGGTTCCTCTTCATACGATAATTGAGATACAAATGGGAGTCACTGGTGTCCAAGAAAAAAGATATAAACTAATGGACTGAAATGAATTGAAGAAAAGATGCTTTCCCTTAGAACCAATTATCCATTCTTCTGATTTCAATTTATTGGCAAAATGTAATATTGCCCTTAATGGACTACTTTGTTCAAAATTACCATTTTGAAGGCAATTTATGCTCTTCAAATTCAATATTGTTTCACTTCAACTGTAAATGACATATCTTTCACAAATATTATACACACGCCATACTATTATAAGTGTAATGTGATAATTCTTTTTTGTTGTTGTAAATACCACTGGGAGGAGGAATAAATGTTATTCATTTATGTTCTAGTTTTAATATTATGGGACATGTTTAAACAATTTTCTTTATATACAATTTTAGTTGAAAAAATGAAATGAATTTCTTTATAAGTTAAAAATATTATGTGAGAGAATTTTTTATGAATTAGTTTATAAATGTAAAAGTTTATTTCATTTTTCTTTTAATTTCTTATTCTAAAAGTGCTCCTGTTGAAAACCTTGAGTCCTTTAATAGAGTATTGTTCCCAGTTTTGCATATCTCCCTCCTCTTTTGATATGAATTTGTCTCCTCTAAACTAAAGTACTTTGCAATCTTTAAATGATTTTAAATCAATGGTTGATTTTGTTTGTATATCTTTAGTAGTTTTATATGGATTAAATATAGTAGGGATGTAGATTTCATTTTTTAATCATAAGCGTTAAAATAATATTTTTATGATATTTTTAGAGGTTAATATATTATCTTTTATAAAAAATTATTTAGTTAATATTTAAAGTAGTACATGAAGGTTATATTTACTCCTTCATATATACAGAAATAAGATACAAATTTCACACATGACAATAATTAATATGAATTTTTATTTTTGAGACAAAAAGAATATATCGTGTATCCCTAACTTCTATATATTATTTTAATTTTGTGTCTATTCAAACTCTAAACAATTCATTAATTACTATTACAAAGTGGACTTTAAGTCTAACTCAACTCCATAAAACTGACTCATAGGGTTGAGGTTTGCACCCACTTATATACCATGAAAGGCTTTAATCTCTAGTCGATGTGGGATCTCCAACACACCCCTTACGCCGAGACTATATATTATGGGTGGTCCGATAGTGGCCCGATAACGGGTGACACGATAGGTCCAACAAATACTCACTAGGATAGGTTTGTACCCACTTATATACAATGAAAGACTCTAATCTCTAGTCGATGTAAAATCTTTCTTTTTCTTAGAAAAATGTTTTCACACCTATTATTGTGTCACACAGTTGGCACTCCCAGCACATGTGACGATGAAAAAAAAGTAATAAAAAAAGAAAAAAAAATGAGATTTTTATTTTCTCTTGTTTACTATGGTTTAAATACTCATACGATGAAAAAGAGAGATATGTAAAAACAGAAGTAATTTGGTCTTTTAAATACAACAAAATGTGTCCTTCTCTTTTGGAAAAATATTATTTGACAATTAAAAAAGTATGAATTTAAGAATAATTTTTTTTTTCAAGTTATTAATAACCAAGAAAAGGAAAGTAACATTTTTTTTTGCTTTCTTACCTTTTTCACTTTCTTAAAGATAATTGGTAAAAAAATTAAAAAAATAAAGACTTCATCTTATTTTCATTGTTTTGTTTTCAAATGACGAAGATCCTTTCCACTCTTCTCATCATGATGAGTTTGGTTAATCTGACAAATATTAGTTTATCTTATTTCTCATTTATTTTTATTTAATTAAATGTTTTTAATTTGACTTTATTTCTCATTAATTTTACTCATTATTTTTTATTTCACCCATCATATTTCTCTTCTCTGAATTGTGAATATTCCATACATACCCTTTTGCCACATCTGTAAAGACATGATTGGAAGAGTAGAGTGTAGCAAAGCATCTACCTACATCTTGACTTCTATGTTGTCTGCTCCCATCAAACAATGAATTCTTGAACTCATCCCCATCCTCACTGTCACAACACAACCTAAGACCTAACCCACCCTTCTCATCACTCCTACCATGCTTATATTTTTATCTACATAAATCTTAACCTATCCTTTCAAAATATTATTTAAACAATTTTTGTTTTATTTTTTAATAATTAATTTACAAATCATTATGTGTATCACATTTTTAATTAAGTTTCTTGAAAGTAATTAAAGTTACGTAAGTGGTCGAGAAGAACTTTACACACACTATTTGAAGGTTGAACACGGATCAAACATTTAAAGATAAATATCGTGTTAAGACCATTAAACGAAATATATATGTACAAAATCTTCTTTTAATCACAATATTAACTCAAAAAATCGTGTCATATACTGACCCACCTGATATTCGTATGAATACACGTTTACGTATATAAAATAATAATTAATACTCCAATCACTATATACAAAATTATAAATTCTGACTTTAACGTGTCTTTTGTAGGTACTCCACCTCTGACTGAGATCGAAAATTGTAATAAAAAATCAAACTATCAACAATTGTTTGAGAGACAACTCTTTTTTCTATAACAATATATTGTAAATATAGAGAGATCAAAGAAAGAAAGAATAAGAATAAGAGTGCATTAATATTAAAAATGCAGTACAATATGTATGGAAAGTAAACTAAAAGCACATTAGAGAATAATGAGTAGAGTGATGATGAAATAAGAAAAAGAAGTATGCAATAATTTTGAAGTGCATGGGAAGAGGTCATAGGTCCCTCTTGACATGATACAATAATTACATGGTGGCAGTTTGGGGTACGTCAGAGTTCACGAGCCTTTGTGATTGAATATGAACATTTCACACACACAGCATGGCATGTCTAAAATGGTGGTCGGAAGCATGCAGCATAAAATGGTGGAATCTATGCAAAGATATCTACTGTTGTTGCTTTTGTCATTTAGCTTCCGTTGTAGGGTGCTCAAGGTGTGCCAAAATAAGTGTAGAAAACAATGCCTCTCATTTCCACTCACATGGGACCCTTCAACATCCTTTATCCTTTTTAAACAATAATGCTCACCCCAACCCCAAATTCTACTCAAACAAATATCTCCTTATGTTCATATATTCCAAATAATTAAACATTATTCACACTCTCAAATATATGCTTTTCTTTTCCAAATCAAGAGGTCTCATTTTACATTTAGTTCATTCATTAATTCTCACAAGCCTCACTAGTGTCAACAAATTTTGTTTCTAAGCAAAAAATGGATGAACCAAGGTTACCTTTCCTTGGTGTACTTTGCGTTTGGTGCAACTTCTTGCAAAAATCTAAAGAATCTTGACTCGGAATTATATGCCTTGGTATCCCCTAAATTCGCCACATTAGTGAAATTACGTATGGTCCATTCTATTACACCAAAAACTTAATAAAATAGTAAGAAATTTTGATGAGTTTGTAGAAGGATAATTGATGAAAGAGTTAAAAAATGAGAGCACCGAAACCATGGTCTAGAAAAACCTATGTAGTATAAAGTATTAAGAAGAGTACACTGCTCCACATGAATATAATAAAATTCAGGCACCATCTTTCTGCTGCCGTCGCCTTCACGAGTCCTTCATTTCTGCACCTTTTTCTCATCACATCACTCTCTCGTCCTCGGCTATAGGGATTCTTCTTTGACTTCAATAACACCCCTTTCTAGTTTAATATATACAAAATAATGCATCAGAACACACAAATTTGTTGCTAACCACTACACGCAAGTGTATCATATGCAAGAGGCAACACCCCTAATTTATTCCATCATACAATACTAGCTTCACTCTCACGTAATCACTTTCACATGACACTAACAAAACACACCAACAACGCCCCCAATCTACTACTCTATTATGTATATTTTGTCTCTACAAGTGTCATATTAAAGTTCATAAAATTTGTTCTGTAAATTCAGTTTGTAAAATGCTTAACATGATTGTTTTAATAAGATTTTATCTTTCTCAAAATTATCTGCAAAATATTCAGTATCTGGTATAGTTTTTTGGAACAAAAATATGTTACAGAGTGTATCTAAAATACATATATATCCACCCACCCACAGAAAACAGACACCCTTCAAGTCCAAACCTTTGAGCCAAAACCAAACACCCTTTTGGCCACTCTTCACAATGCCAACCCAACCTGACTCACCCAACACGTTGACCCAAATGTTTCAGAACATCTTCTCAGACAACAGTAACATTATGCTTGCAGCCATCATTTCCCTTCTCCTTGTCATCCTTTTTGTCCTCCTTCTCCACCTCTATGCCAAATGGTTCCTTGCTCAGGCACAGGCTCAGGCACACGCCCGCCGTCGACGCCGCCGCCGACGAACGACGGTGACTGTCTCCGACGTCCTTGGCCCGGCAAGGTTCCACCACTTCCACGGCTTCAACATAGAAGACTCCTCACCCCTCTCAACCAAAGGCCTTGATTCTTCCACCATCAGAGCAATTCCTCTCTTCATCTATGAGATAACAGGGCCAATGAAGATGAAGAACTTGATTGTGTGATTTGTTTGAGTGCCTTTGAGGGTGGTGAAGTGGGAAGGTGTTTGCCAAAGTGTGGCCATGGTTTTCATGTGGAGTGCATTGACATGTGGTTGAGTTCACACTCCAATTGTCCTATTTGT
>Ga0123342_1008895_pt1 | contig 12349 bp, 5 predicted proteins | sample Turbeawhitnodule_FD_89960 | JGI IMG/M metagenome (GOLD analysis project Ga0123342, IMG submission 89960) | Root nodule microbial communities of legume samples collected from Mexico - Turtle bean Mexico white nodule | ecosystem: Host-associated > Plants > Roots > Nodule | place: Mexico: Nepantla... | reverse complement strand
TCACATCATTTGTTCCTTCATGGGTGACTTCCAAAGTGTCCCACATCTCCTTGGCCGATGAACATTGTGATATCCTGAAAAATTCATCCGAATTCAAAGCAGATGTTATGATATTCTTGGCAATACAATCAAACTTAACCTTTTTATTTTCAGCATTAGTCCATTGGGACCAAGGTTTTTCAATAGAAGATACATCTTTTTCAAATTTAGGAATAAAATGGCCATTTTCAATTGCATCCCAAATTCCTTTATCAAGAGATTCAACAAAGATTTTCATTCTAATTTTCCAGAATTTATAATTCAAACCACAGAGCAAAGATGGTCTGTTAATTGAAGCACCCTCTCCAAAAGGTAGTTTTTCAACCATAAAAAAATTTTAGGATCAAACTTGAGCATTTTTCAAGTACCAAGCTCTTGATGCCAATTGTTAGAATATGTGGCCTTAAACGAGAGGGGGGTGAATTGTTTAAAGGGGGTTTTCGAAAAAAATTTAAGCTAGAACAAAATCCTTTGAATGAAACTCAATCTGAAATTCAGTTAGCCAAGATATAAAGCACAAAACAGCAAAGCACCAGAAAAACAATCGGTTGTTTCTGCGAAACAATCGGTTGTTTATACCAGTAAGGCAATAACAACTGAATTTAAATGAGTTTAAGGGAAGAAAGAGATACACAAACAGTTTATACTGGTTCACTCTTAAACCAAGAGTTACATCCAGTCCCCAGAATCCACTGGGCAATCCACTAAGCAATCAAATACAGATTACACACAAAACCACCAAAGAAGTGACCTTGAACCCTTCAAGAAACACACTTCCTTTGGCATAACACACACCAAGAATGTTGATCTTGACAACCTCAAGAGTACACAACACTCATTGGCTTACAACTCCAGAAAGTACAAAGTATTCAGAACGAATTACACTTGTTTACAGAATGAACTAAAATCAATACAAATGTAATCATATTCCACTCTCTCTTGAGAAAACCAAAGCTGAATAGTGAGTGTTCAAATCTTGAAAGCAATCTCTCACAATTGAAAAACTTAAATCTGTTTTTCTTGTTTGTTATAAAACATAAACAAACTATTTAAAGCTTTCAAAGATTGGTCAAAGCATTTAATACAGGAGCGTATTCAATTAACCAAATATTTAAAGCATACTCAACTAACAAAACAAAATTTTGTTAGGATTTTCAAACAAACAATCGATTGAAAGCACGAAACAATCGATTATTTTGGTTTGACAGCAAGTCAACCAACCAAAACAGTTTTCAACCTTTTCAAAAACACATAAGAGTAAAACAATCGGTTGTTTCGACAAAACAATAGGTTGTTTTTCACTTAGTTTGAAAAACACTTTAATCTTAAAATATTTAAAAACACTTTAGCTTTAGATTCAACAAAGAGTGGATTACACAGATAAACTACCCAGATCCTATCCTAAACACAGCAACAACTTCCGCCTTCCATCAAACACTTGGATTTGGATTCTTCAAAGCTTTTGATCACACTTGATTCAACAAACGAATTGAGAGATATACTTTATGCAAAATATTTTTCAGCCTTAAGGACAAAATTTTGCAATAATTTTATACATGCAACCCACTAGAGAGATAGGCTTATATTCCTCCAACCTCTGTAAAATTTCACACTTAGGTAAAAGAGCTATAAAAGAGGCATTGCATCCCTTTGGTCAATTTCCTGTATAAAAATGATTTACTCCTTATACAAGATCTCCTCCCTTAATCATCCCCAAATACATTGTAAAGGTGCATTATTTACCTTATTACTATGAACTGTCATGTAATTTTTTTTTTAACTCTTTGAATCATTAATTTGTATTAACATGTGAAACATTTGATAGAAGGACAATATAAGACCATTACAAGATTAATTTGGTGGAGACCTCCTTTGAGGGACTTGTTAAGATTAATTGTAATAGAGCATTCACAATCCATGGAAACAAAGCAGGTGCATGAGGGGTTGTGAGAGATTGGGAAGGAAAATTTATCTTTGGTATTATTGGCTTGACAAATTCTTCAGTGTTAATAGTTGAACTAAATGCAAGATTGGAATTGAAACAACAATATCAAAGAAATACAAAAATGTAATTATTGAAAGTGATTCTAAAATTGCTTTTATTTAATTTCTTACAAATTCATACAAAAACAACCTTTCAAACAAATTTTTACATATTGTCTTATATTTAGTGAATATTATACTTGAGATTTTAGAATTGTTTCTTGTGGGTTCGATATTCGTCCGTAGGGACAATTTATTACTTCTGACTTAGTACACTTGTTGTAAAATAGTCATCATCCAGTTGATAGGTGATCAAGCCTGTAATGGGTTTACAAGATTGAGTGTTTTATCGCTCAAAAGATTTATACTGAACTAAGGTGGAGATTTATGAAGATTGGTTCAGTCAAAATCTATGTTCAAAGGTTCTTAGAACGTTTTGGAGGTAGTAGACTGTCTAGAGGTGTTAGACCATCTAATGGTTCGAAGACCTTCTATCTGAACCAAAGCTTATGTTTATACCGTTTACCACTTTTGTTTATCTTCTAGAGCTTCATTTCATGTTTCATTTTCCTCTCAACTGATCCACTGTACATGTGAACCTTTTTTTTTTTGTCGAGGAATGTTTTCTGTTGGAAGTTAGTTAGACATATTTGTTTGGTTATATTAGGACCATGTACTGAAGCGTTTTACTTTAACTTTTGAGTTGAGAGTTCACTGTTGGAACTTGAGAGAAACTTCATAATCTCATATTCTTTTCACAGTGAATATTTTCTATGTGATTCTTCGTTTCTCTGTTCTACCCTATTTTTCATTAACGTTCCCAATTCATGTGTTTTCTCTATTACCTTGTTGTGTTTGTAAGTTTAGACGGTTTAATGAATTTGTGGGTTTGCTTAACATATTGTATGAGAATGTTAAAATTTGTATAAAATTGAGGTCATACATTTGGTAATGTATGAAACATTGTTTGATTTGTGTATTAAGTATTGTTACTTATGTTTTAACATATATCCTCTAGTTTCACTAATTATCAAAGTCACGTAGACTAAGATATCAGATAGTGAGAAACTAATGAGAGAGTTCATACACACTATGACCTATTGACACACGATATTGGATGTTTGAACTTATCATGATCATTTTTCTTGGATTCGCTTGTAAATCTATGTCTTGATTATTGGATCAAATGTTAGTATCTAGTAGAACCTACTTAATATGACTCTTCCGAAAGACGTTAGTTGATATTGTGCTTGTTGAATATCCTTGATGTGTGATTTATATGATTATTGTATATTGATATTAGAATGAAATTGGATTATTGTAGTTGGTACATAGATTTTTGTATGTTTATGTTTGATTGAAAAAAGATAACTAAATATTTTATGAATTATTAATCTAATTGTTTCTCTTAATTTTATATATATATATATATATATATATATATATATATATATATATATTCGTACGTTAAAAAATTATTTTAATAGTTTATCCTTCCATGTATTTTTATTATAAAATGTGATGATTGTATTTTGTTCGCAAACATATATGGATATGTAAGTATAAGAGTATCACCAAGATCATAGGCACTTTGTTTGACTTCGTTTTGTAAATATTTTATAACTATATAATTTTTAGATATATATAATTAATAGTTTGAAATACATTATACCTTGTGTAGATTTTGTGTTGGATTCACAACGTAACATATAGTAAATAGTGGGGTGTTACATCTCTTTCGTATCTCTTATATATTTATTCTTATTTACACTTGGTTACATGTTCTCGTCTTTCTTCTTTCACTTGTTCTTCTATTTATTCTTTTACTTCTCGCATGTCAAAGCATTTGATTTGAACCCAGAAAAAACCATGACTGCATTAACTATTCTGTTGCATATCCATGTTCAACACCCACTGTTTCTATGGCAATTTGTGGTCCTTTGTTATCTACACCACACACTCTACTATTTCATACCTCATGCATGGTTGTCTTGCTCTCGACACCGTTGGTATATGCATTTAAAGTTGAAATTCTCATCCACTTGCCTCAACTTGACCAGTGTGGTCAAGGGAACAAAATTAGAAAAATAGTTGCATATGTACCAAATATTCCACCCAAAATATGTATACTATAACTATGTGTTCTTTCCCATACATGATTCTCATATATTAGGGATCATTTGTTTAATATTCATGTGAATAAAGTCAACATTTTGAACTGTAAAATGCAGGGCAAGTGTGAGCATGGTACTAAATTATCTGCAATTCATTACTATGTTTTTCAGTACATTACATAGTGCCAACTCACATGAGTTGAGTTACTTTCTTAACTAAAAAAATATAAAATATGAATTTTATTATCTCACATCAACATTAACTACTTCACTTCTAATTTTATTTTAATAGAAAAACTTCAAGAAACTCTATACAACTCATTATTTTATATATATTTTTTATTTAAATTTAATTATAATATATATTATTAATATTTAATAAAAATGTAATTAATTTTTATGAGAAAAATAAATATTTTTTTATCAAAAATTAATTAATCTAAATTTGAAATGGAAGCATTAAAAATTCTTATAATTAAGACATTCTAGATTTATTTTGTGATTTTTTAATTATATGACTTTCTGATTTTTTATATATTTTTTTTCATTTTTCTTGTATTTTTTTTGTCTGTTATTTTTTCCCATTTATTCTTATTCTCCATGAGATACACCACTAAAATAACATTTTCTATTTGTAAGTCAGGGTTCAACTCAAATTTTTCAAAGTAATTTTCATTACCATATTAACAAGGTCCAATGATAACTGTTTGAAACAATTATAAGAAGCGTCTTCCAGATGCTCTTGAAAATTTACCCTATTATTATATTGGTGCACTTAAACACCTGCACAGAGCAAAAATAAGTTTTCATAATAACTAATGGATACAAATAAATATACATACTTATTCTTATCTAATAAGAATTAATAATGTGTTGAAACTTTACTGATTTAATTAAGTTAGGCAAATTAATTAACTTTCATAGGCTAAAGTGTTCACTCAATTTCAATTTTGATAGAATTAATTTTAAATGTTAAAATTGAGGTTTTTATATAAATAGATATTAGAGCGGACAAAAGAATGTGTACACTGATATAATTTATTCTCTCCTGATTAATTATTATACGAAACTTATCATACAGTTATTTTTAATATAGTTTAATATTTAAAAAATATTAATAATTATTTTACAAATAAAATGATTTATTATAATTATCTATTATAAGGATTTAGAAAAGTTTGGAGGTGAAAATCAATTTTGTATTATAGTGAGATGAAAAATATATTTAGTTTTACTTATAAAAAAACATATTTATTATTAATTTTTAACATAAAATGTGTTTCAGTTTCTGTTAATATGTATGAATTTGATTTTATTCCTTAGTATTTTAACATTTAATTTATAAAAATAAATCATTCTTATGATCACTCATTGATGAATACCATTCATCTAGACAGGTTACATCATGTTAAGATGTAATTTTTAATATAATATATTTAGATATATATGTAATTATTATTATTAAATAAATGTTTTGAATAGTTTAACTCGATATCATAAGTTTAAATCTCATTGTCGATATCATATACCAGAAAATTATTAATAGTTTTTAAATGACTATAACTAAATTCAACTATAAACTAAAAAGGTATTTAATTTTTAAAACTTGTGTGAATTGATTTTTTTAATAATTTATAATGACAATATTTAAGGAATAAGTATTTTTTTTATAATAAAAACATAGCATTTAATATCATCAATGTATCTGTACCGTATTTAAAAAAAAAATACATATTTATTGCTTCTATAACCTGTCATGTGTAAATATGCATTAATACTGTGTCACACTACTGTGGTGTAGCTGCTACTCTATTTTCAAGACTCTATTGCCATAACTAGGGTAGTGTACCAGCTGCTACTCTCTTAATTTCCTTCATTTATTTGTTTGTCTTTCGTCTTCTTCTTTTTCTTATCAAAGCCTATTTCCCTCCTATTACCTTTCTTTTTACTCCATAGATATGCATAACATAATAAATCGAAGAAGTATAACTAAATACATAATCCATTTAAATGTATTATAATGAATAGGATAAATAATCAAATTATTATAATAACATATTTCATTTTTAATATAACAACATTTCCTCTGTCACTCCACTTCACATGAATTCCATGACAGCACCTCTTAACAAAATCACAGCTACCTAACCAAATATTCACGCTTCTGTTACAAATTAAGTTGGATTCCACCTCTACAAATCTTAAGCGCACATAGTGATGGAATTACAAATTAGACACGGCATTAGAAGAAATTGTTCATGATATTATGAAGCTAGGCGAATTATACAAAATAAGAGAGTTCTAATTAGGAAAAAATGGACAAGGAAACTAGCTAGCAAACTTGAATAAAACGAATACATAATAATAATTAGAAAGGTTTGGAAATTAGAATGAATGCAGTACTGCTACTAGCACCTCATGTGTTAGAAAATAATAGTTTGATATGAATGGATGAATTGTTGAATGAAGAATTCAGTGTTGGTAAGAGCGAAGAACGGCTCCACAGAAAGTGCAAACAATGGCTCTCCACGATTTCCAATAGAAAGGAACACGGCAGAACCTGGTGGCAGTCTTCATTTCGGCGACACTAGCTCCGCCTCCGCACCGGGAGCAGATCCCGGCCGCCGGCTTGCTCCGCTGCATCTCCCGCCGCTGGTCCACCAGAAAGCAGAAGCACACCATCTCTGTTCTGAGGGCAATTTGTTGGTTAGTTGAATGGGTGATTGTTGTATGTATTATAGGAAAAAAAGGTAGCTGTGGTTTTTGAGGATGGTTAAAGATGGTTTGATCTGGACCGTTGATAGTTGCTAGATGTTTAGTGAAGCAACATTTTAAAGCATTAGGTAATCCTAATAAATGAAAAGGTGGGTTGGATATATTGGTGGCAGTTGGTAGGTCCTTTCTTTCTGTTTTGCTTCAATTCCCATTTTCAATGCTTTTATTTAATAATTAATCCAATCTTTTAAAAGAAAATAAATTAAGTACTTCTAATATATCATGCTCCTTTTAATCTTTGACAACACATAATGAATTCTTGATAATTAACTATTTCTCATAAATGATATAATAATTTAGAACCATTGGATATTTTTTTAGAAATAATTATACTAAAAAAAATGTTAAATATAAATGCTTCGGCTAACAAAAATTTGACCTTATTTGAGAATGGAAAAGTTGGAAGTCTCACTGTACTTGCAGAAATAGGCAGTCACGTCACGGTAAGGAATCAATTTTCAGGACCAGCTGGACCCCGATAAATGCTGCATCTTGGAAAAATATTTTGGAGATATCAAAATGATTAAATTTATTATATATTTTCCTATTTTATTTTAGGTGTCATTTAATATTTAAATAACTAAATTTTTTAATTAATTTTCTTAATGTTAATAAAATATTTATTGTTTTCATTTCTGCATTATATATGTCTGTAAATTAATTAGGTAAAAGATAAAAATGTAAATGATAAAAGAGTAATTAATCGTGTTTTAAACTTTACATGTTATAGTTAACTAAAAATTAAAATCTTTAAAAAAATGTGATATTTGAAAATAAATTGAGGAAATAAAATTAAATGTAGTAATTTTCATATATATATAAGAATAATTTTAATAAAAAGGTATTAATACAAATATTGTTTTTAAAACTTATTAATTTAAAAAATCTATATTTATTAGACTACATTAAAATATTAATTTTATTGATAAAAAATAGTATTTAATATTCATAAGTAAATTTAAGATTTTGATTATACGAATTCAAATTCCTTATAAAAATAATTGTACAACAATATGAAGTATTATTTTTCAAACAAATTTAAGAAACATTATTTTTGTTGTTGTTAAGATTACATCAAATCTTACAAAAGAATTTGCATGCAATAAAAATTTGTAGGTTTAAGTTATATTATAATATTTCGGGTGCAAAATAAAATATAAAAGTCATAGGAAATGAGTTTGTTTGATAAAAAATAATAACTTTATTTTATGGAAAGGCAATTAGTGAATGAAAAATATAAATAATGATTAAAGAAATCATAAATATTGATGTTAGCAAAAGCAAAAACTTAAAGTGTAAAATTTAAAATAAATTTGTCTATAAAATAATCAAAGATTCCTTTCAATTAAAGTGATATTATATACTTATTTAATGAGTTACTATTATTAATAATTAAAAATAAATAAATTTATGTTAGAAAAAAAAATCACTATAAGAATATTCAAAAATATCATAAAAAATCTATTAAAAACCAGTACAATGTATAATTAGCATTAAAAAGTTTGTGGGTGATGACCCCATTATGGTCTAAAGAAGTTCATCCCTAATTATGATACATTTCCTTTCATATTAAGTTTTGACAGTATTTTTCTAAAGTTAGCATTTTAATAACTTGTGTTTGAATAACAAACAATCAATTAGATCTAACAAATCATACTTTACATAAATTCATTCGTATTTTACTTAAAGGAGTAATGTTTAACCATTTTAAGAAAAGAAAAAATTGTTTGTTTTAACCATATTTTACTATAATTCATTACTGAGGGCTTGAGAGGAAAGTTAAAGGTTTTCTTTCACTGTTCCATAAATAAATGTAAGTTTCTTCAAGTTCTTATATGTATCAGACATTTCTTCCTTCTCTCATGTATTATCCTTCAAATAGTTTATCAAATACACTATTGTTTTTTTCATGACAATGTGCAATATTAAGCTGTATGACAAGAACTGGGTTGTATTATCGTGAATTAATAAATTGAAAACAAAGTTAAGATGTTTGTTTTATTACTATTTCAGCAGTCAGATTCAAGAAGAATTGTAACAACACTCTCTCTTATTTATTTCTTAAAATTTATTAGAAACATTTCTTATAATTTATTGAATAGAATTCGATTTGAGATTCATGACTTTTGGTGATTTTCATCAATTACATACAAGATATATACAGGGTGTTGTATGTATCAAATGGGTTGTAAATGATGTGATTTACAAAGGGTGTTGTCTCCTCTATTTTCATATCTCTATATTTTCTATCAACACGATTTTAATATTCCATGAATTGGGATGTTATATAATAGTTTCTATTCAACTTTACATTTTACAAAAAAGAGAAACTCCTACTTTATATAAGATTGAATTCAATAAATCTAGAATATTTATAGAGATGGAAATGGAATAGAAACTAAGAAAAGAGTTTGTGGTAAATTTGATTGATGTGATAAAATAGATTTAGATCTAAATTTTATTTATAGAATAATTTATAAAATATTTGTTTTAAATTATTGTATAAAGTAAAATTTAAAAATGTAATTTAAGTTAAAAATAAATTTAAAATAAAATACAAAATTATAATAAAAAAATTAATAAAAAAATATATTTCACAATAAAATATATTAAAACAAATTATCAAGATTTAAATGAATATATTTAATTTTATTTATTATTTTAATATTTCTATTTTAATTCTTTTAATATAAAAAGTATATTAATAAAATATTAATTTTTTTTTAAATAAAAGTTTTCATGTTAAGCATCACTATGCAACTTGACATCTCAGCTATGCTGACACCTCAAGTAACAACAATCATTTTCCATCACATGAAAAAAATTGTATTATTAAAAAAAGAAAAAAAATACAAAAATAAGGAGGAACTAGACTAAAAACCATATGTTAACAAAAACTATACATAGATAGACTATATCTATTCATAAAGAATTCTAAAAACATACTAAATGGTAGCCTATTATACCAATGAAAAGATTTTCTATGAATAAATCCTAAATTAGTCAACTTATCAACACACATTTTCCTTCACGAAAAATATGAGTAACCCTAACCTGAAATAAAATGATAATACCAATCATCAATAAAAAAACTGAAATATTATAGATAAATATCACCTCAATACATAAGAGTTTGAATAGATTTCCCCAAATCCCAAAGGAAAGAATTATCCACTCATGGTGACTATTACAAGCATGGACAACAAGAAAAGAAGATCCAGAGCCTTTCTTCTTTACGGTTGTCTCCTTTAGGGTTTCCTTCCTTTGGTTTCTCCCAATGATGTCTAGGGTTATGCCTCACGTCTTTTATTTAATCTAATTGGGCTTGAGTTAAGTGACATATTTATTCATAATATATCATTTTGTTTCATCTCTCCTTAAATTCCCGAAAATAACACAAAATTGGGAATAAATCGTTCTTGTTCATCTCATAATAAAAAAATATGTAAAAAGGTTCAAATTCCTAAATTAGAGGTTGAATTATAAATATTTTATCAATTAAAGTCCATAAGTGCCTATCTTTTTGTATGAAATATTACTGAATTATTGACATTTATTAGTTCCAATGCAAATTGTTTGATGTATGATGCCTAAACTAACATAAAAATTAGTTCATGAAAACTCATTTCCAATATCTCTTAGTATAGTTTTAACAGTGACATTAAATTGATTATGAATTAGTATAAAAAACCTACACAAGGCTTCTTTTGTTTCATATTTAGTTTTCATCAAATAGTAAAAAAAAAGCTTATGTGCTTGCATAGAAATAACACTAAACGATCTCTAAATATCCATATAATTCATGTCAAAGATTTTTTTTTTCACAAGTATTAATATAAGTTAATGAAATTCTAAATATCCATATAATTCATGTCAAAGATCTTTTTTTCACTAGTATTAATATAAGTGAATGAAATTTTATGTTGCTTAGCATAATGGCAAATATCACAAGGTTTATTTTCTTTGCACCGAATGTTAGAAAAGTTATAACGAATGTACTGCAGGACTTTATCAAATGGATATCCAAGTCTAAGGTGTTAAATGTTTTCGATTTCTTTTTCATTTTTAGCATGTATTCTTGTTACATTTATCATGGCTTCTCGTTCTAGAGTTTCCATCAAATATAACTCATTGTATGCCTATCATGTTGATGTGAGTTGATTTTAAGATTGCACATTTTATTGGTTGTTCTTTGTTTATGATTTTTGATTTAGCAATTATGGTGAGAACCCCTAAGAATATTCCCATTGGACACGAACTTAACCAAGTGGTTAAGTAAGTGTGAAGGTTCACTTCAGAAGGGCAAAGAGAAAAAGACAATTATAAGGCGACAAATGATGCAACGAAAATTAAGACAAGGAATAAGTAAAGAAGAAAAAAAAAACAAAGAACAAATTAAAGATTAGAAAAAGACATATATGGAATGGAATGAGGCGTAAATAAAAGATAAAAGAGAAAGGGATGAAGAGATCTTATGAGAAGAAAGGAAGTCACGCCACTTAGAGCATAGGGACTCCAAGATGAGTGATGCAAGAGTCGCCACTTGAGATATTACCCACCCAAGATAAGACCGAACATGAGAGCTCACAAGTTTCACAAAATCACTCCTGCAGAGTTTCTTTACTATTCAAAATCAAGTTGTAAATACATGAGGCAAGACACCCTGTTTATTGGAAGGGATGCGTTAGTGGGCAAGATGAGTGAAGGGTAGAAATGGCAAGGGAGAAGGGTTGCCTAAGGTGTTGACCGTGGTCAAAATTGCACCTTTAGGCATAACTTTTATGCTATGTGAACCTACTCTAGCCTCTTTTGCTATTTGGAGCCCAAAAGTGAGTCCAAATTATTTACAAACATGTTTTTGTCTTTTAAAAAGACCAGAAGAAAGAACAGTTGATGTTCTAGTCTATGCCAAGTTCTTCTTCTAGTGAGGTAATTAGACGGTGAGTGTGTCTTCAAAGGCTCAAAGTGTCTAAGAAGCCTCACCTAGGAACGACTAGTTTAAGCTTTCTAGTTTATCCTTTGTTAATTGTTTTTCCTTACATCAATTTTGCTTAGTTTCGCTTAATTGCTTATGCTTATCCTTGTATAAAGCTTTGATAAATTGCTTTAGTTGTTAGATATCTTTGCATTGTTTTCTTGCATAAAATTTTATTTCTCCATCTTCATTGTGTTCTAAGTGGTTTACCTAAAGAAAGGATTGTGTGAACTTGAGGGATAGTTTTTGGCTAAGGCAAGACTTGGTATTTAAGTAGTCCATTGTGACTCACATCTCTTACCTGGAAAACTACCTTCATTAACTTTCCTCTTCTTTCTTAAAAGTAAAGCATTTCTACACACAAAGTTTTAGTCATGTCTTCTCACTCCTCTAAATCTATTGAAAGTGATGTGAAGTCCTTAAAATCTCTTTTGAAACAACTTGCAAAGGACGTTCAATTAAT